>Ga0115002_10000801_pt1 | contig 44327 bp, 42 predicted proteins | sample ArcticOcean_MG_C_8_FD_89576 | JGI IMG/M metagenome (GOLD analysis project Ga0115002, IMG submission 89576) | Marine microbial communities from western Arctic Ocean - ArcticOcean_MG_CB11_86 | ecosystem: Environmental > Aquatic > Marine > Oceanic | place: Arctic Ocean: Canada Basin | collected... | reverse complement strand
TCCACCGAACCCACCTCCGGTCATTCTGCTCCCCAGGACGCCGGAAGTTTCCCTGGCGATTTGGACCAATAAATCTAACTCATGGCAACTAACCTCATATAAGTCGCGTAAACTATCGTGCGAATCATTCATGAGCTGTCCGAACAGGGATAAATCATCCTCTTTAAGAGCCTGTACACTATCGAATACCCGTTGATTTTCAGCGATGACGTGTTCACAACGATCGCGGACAACCCGAGGTAACGTTTCCCTCTGAGCCGTGAATTGTTTTATCGACAGATCCCGAAGGGCGGAGATCCTTTCATCTTGTAATTTAAGAATCCGAACCCCTTCTTCACATTGTCGCCGACGTTCGTTATAAGCTGAATCAGCCAGTTCTCTTGGTTTATTCGTATTCGTAATTATGAGGACATGGTCCGGTGCTTGAATCGGAACGGATTCATAGTCAAGCGAACGACAATCGATAAGCAGGGCCGCGCCAGACTGGGCGAGACAGGAAATAAATTGGTCCATTATACCACACTGAACCCCAGCATATTCATTTTCTGCCCGCTGACAGGATCGAGCAAGGGCTGGACCAGATATATCAAGCCCTGCCATGAGGTTCCACATGGTTGCTACCACCATTTCCAGAGCGGCGGAGGAACTTAGACCGGCTCCAATGGGCACGGTACTCTGTAAAACGGCATCAATACCACAAAGGTTATCTGATTGCTCGGTTAAAACGGCAGCGACACCATAGGGATAAATGCCCCATGATTCTTTGGGCCGCTCCTCCAGATGATCCAGATGAAACGTTATCGTCGTGTCAAAATCCAGGGCGTGAATCCGGACTAGACGATCGTTCCGCGGGGATACGGCCATCAGAAAATCACGATCGATCGCTACAGGAAATACGAAACCGTCATTATAATCCGTATGTTCACCGATTAAATTGACTCGTCCCGGTGCACGAAACAAACGCAGCTCACGCTGATCTGATCCAAAATGGTGATGATGGGATTCAAATAATGTTTGTATGCGGGTATTCATCTTTGACTCAGAAATAGTTGTCGAACGGCGATAAAAAATGTGGCGGCCAGATCGGTCTTGTAGTCCCGGTATGTCCAGGGTAAAGGATGAAAAAGTCCTTTGGAGAACATGAGCGTCAGCTCACCGTAAATGCCCTGATCAAGATAAAGTCGATGACTGTAATTTTTAGTTGTAGCAAGGACCAATTGAGCCCCATTGATATATCCAGGATCCAGGTTTATGCCTCGGCCGGGCAAACTTTCCGATCGTTTTGTGGCCCGTTCCATATTATTGGTGATCTGTTTTACAGAAGCCAGCGTTCCGGGATCAACCAGATCCTTGAAACTGACGAATTGTTTGATCAGATCAGCACCCATTTCATCTTGATAATACGTGGAAAACGAGAATGGATAGATCTCGCTTTCTACATCAAGATCTCCAAATTCCTGGCTCAACCGTGTGCGGCCTTGAGCTAAGGCCGTTTCATCTGAAGCCATAAGGGCGGCAATCAACTTGGCCGGCTCAGGTGAACCTGCTATACCCATGGGAGATCATCCTGATCAGTACAGTTGCAAAAAAATTGAGTTGGTCATATATTGACCAACTCATATCAAAGTAAAACACTTCACGCATGCCATACAAAACAAATATATAGCACATGGGTGTTTTGTCAACATTAAATGAATCATAACAAATGCGCTTGTGTGTTGGTCCGTTAATCATTCACACCTGATGAGAGGAGGGTAGATAGTGATTCGATTTGTCTTTCTACTCCTTGTGGTCGTCTGTTCATATATAACATCCTCTACCTTTGCCCAAGGTCTGTTGTCGACAGACCGTTTAACCTTGCGTGGATATCTTGACGGATATTATACCTATGATTTTTCAAGGCCGCCTTCTAAAGACAGAGTCTTTACCACAGGGCCTCTCAGGCATAATGAATTCAATCTGAATCTAGCCCTTGTGGATCTTACCTATGAGACGGAGAAAGTCCATTCACGCCTGGTCCTGCAAAGTGGGACCTATGTGCAAGCAAATTACGGTGCAGAACCGCCGGTTTTACAGCACTTGCATGAAGGATACCTGGGGTTACAACTCGGGCAGACCAACTGGTGGCTCGACATGGGATTGTTCGCATCGCATATTGGGCTTGAAGGCGCCACATCCCTTGATCAATGGGCCTATTCCCGATCGCTTATGGCGGATTTCTCTCCCTTTTTTGAAACTGGGTTGCGGCTCTCAGGACCTATCTCGACCAAGAGCACCTTTACTTTTGTTCTGGTTAACGGGTGGCAAAATATAAGAGAAAACAATGACGACAAGGCCATCGGCACCCAACTTCAGCACCAATTAAATGATCGAATGCTATTAAACTGGAGCACATTTATTGGTAATGAAGCCCCCACCCATTCCCCATCGCAGCTTCGGATTTTCAATAATTGGTTTATCCAAACCCAAATCCATGACCGGGTTGAAACTGCTTTGATATTTGATTCAGGATTTCAAAAATGTGCCATTCAAAACAGGTATGATGCCTGGTATGCCACCGCGTTTTATACGAGGGCCCAAGTCACACCACAAATACATTTTGCAGGCCGCCTCGAATATTATTCGGATGAAAAACAGGTCATTATACCTTCCGGTACGCCCAATGGTTTTCAAACGTTCAGTATATCCGCCAATATTGATTATACCCCTATTGAAAAGTTTAAGTGGCGACTTGAATCGCGATTTTACCAATCCAAAGATGCCGTGTTTCCTTCGAATACAGGATTTAAAAAAAACAGCGGTACAATAACCATGTCATTTGCTATGTATCTAGAATAAGTTTTACATCTAATTCTATTCCATTGAGAACAGGAGTGTAGATGATTCTCGACCGCTTTTCATTAAAAGACAGGGTGGCTATTGTAACTGGTGCAAGCCAGGGGTTAGGAGAAGCGATCGCCTGTGCGATGGCCGAGGCCGGGGCAAAGGTTGTGCTTGCCAGTCGGACCTTATCCAAATTAGAAGAGGTGGCGGATGGTATAAGAAATAATGGGGGACATGCGCTGGTCGTTCAAGCTGATGTAGCAAATCGGAAAGACCATGAAAAAATCGTTGATGTGGCCTTAAGTCAATGGGATCAGATTGATATTCTCGTTAATAATGCTGGTATGAATATCCGCGTGGCACCGGAAGATTACAGAGAAGAAGATTGGGATGCCGTCGTGGACACGAACCTTAAAGGAACGTTCTTCCTCACCCAATTAGTCGGCCGTCAGATGATCGAGCAACAGTATGGAAAAATAATCCATATCGCTTCCCTGGCCAGCATCACCGGGTTGCCGGATATTCCTGCCTATACGGCGGCGAAGGGTGGCCTGGGGGCTCTAACCTATCAGCTCGCGGTAAATTGGGCGAAATACGCCATCAATGTGAATAGCATCTGTCCTGGTTATATAAGAACCCCGCTCACCAGAGATCTGGAGGCAAGTGAACGGGGAGAATATATATTGAACCGAGTACCGATGGGGCGTTGGGGTGAACCGGATGATATTGCCGGTACGGCTGTTTTCCTGGCTTCATCAGCCTCTGATTTCCTTACCGGTCAATTGATCGTGGTGGATGGCGGTTGGATGGCGGGGGGCTGACTTAGCCAGCGGCTTCGGTTTCGATCTGGTTTTCTGTCTTTGGTGGAGGAATCGTAATAAATCCTGTGGCTATAAGCGTTAGGCAGGCGACGATAGCTGCACCGATAAAAACATATTGATAACCATATATCGCCCAGATGAGCCCCCCTAAGGTGGGAATCGACATGGAAATAACATGGTCAACAGTCACGCCTAAGGATAATGTAGCGGTGACATCTTCCTTTTTGGCTGCTATTTTGCTGACATAAGTCGTCCTCGCAATACCTACACTGAACAGCACTTGATCAAGCACAAAACTGATATAAATTAAATCGAGGGCGAAGCGTCCAAGACCCATTTGATCTGCAAATCCATAGCCCAGGCACACCCCAATCAACAGGGCGGCATCGGCCATGAGCACCCCTCGCTCTCCAAACCGATCGATCAGTTTTCCTATCTGTGGCGAAAAAAACATACCCAGGATAGAAGCTATGACATTCAGCCAGGCTATCGTCGACACAGGTTCCCCGAATACTTTAATCAAGACCCAGGGACCAAAGGTGATAAAGATCTGTTTTCTTGCGCCGAATAGCACGTTCAATATATAGAATAACGTATATCTTTTTTGAATAATAATCTTAGGTCGATTTCCGGTATGCCCCTCGATGGGTTTCATGGCGAGATAGCATATCCCGCCTGCCAGGCAAACGAGCGCCGACAATATAAATACAGGGGCATACGCCCAGGCTGTTTCACCTAATCCTATCCATAAAAGCCCACTTCCGATTATAGCCGCACCGGTGCGGACCCCACCGAGACGCCCCAACATAGTGCCCCCGCCCCCTTCTCTGGCTAAGTTCAGTCCGATCGTATGGGTCACCGGCATCTGAAGATGCATACCAATACTCCAAATGATCATAAACGTGATCATCATGGTATAGTCATTTCCCAAAAGCCCGATACCCGCTAAGCCAATCGCCATAATAAACATGGAGAGGGCCGCGATATGAATTTCTGAGAAAAAGAATAGCGCCCCGGCGAACACGGCGACCAGGAAACCAGGTAATTCCCGTGGAAATTCTAATTCTCCACGCGTTTGCGCGTCCATCTCGTAGGTATCACTGAGGAAATTATTAAAACTGGTTTCAGCAAGGCCCATCGACAGGCCAATGGTGAGGGTTCCCATGATAAAGATCAGGAGTTGACGATCGAGGGATTTTATTTTAGATAGCAATTATGGTCTCTTGACGACCCGTAAGAGGGGTAGGTCAGGGTAAGTGTGACCCACGGTTTGCCTGACCATGGGAATTATGTGTTGCTGTTTTCTTCATGTTTTTTCAGTTCATCTCTTATTTCGGCAGCCCGTTCAAAATTCTCCAATTCCACAGCTTCCAGGAGTTCTTCGTTCAGGCTTTCTTCCAGACTTTTGGGTTGGGGTTCGGGGCTATTTTCCTCAGGCGCAGGCCGTTTTCCTTTAATATCTTCGGCCATATTTCTTAATACTTTCAATTCCTGACTCTCATCGATGAGATCGGACCGATCATGCAAATGAAAAAATTCCTCTATTTCTTCAATTCCATTCTCTATATGCCGCAATGCCCCTTCGATATCATGGCGTTGGGTGCTGATTAAGCCTCTAGCCTTGGTTCGGTGCATCAGGACAAAAGGACGATATTGTTCAAATGCCAACTTATCCTCATCGTCTTCAGCGTATTTTTTTACCAAATCCATAATTTGCAAATTATGCTCTGCATCGCCACAAGCTTCCTCGTAGGCTTCCAGTTGAAAAAAACTGATCCGTCGATAATAGTACTGATAGGATTCCATTTGCAGGGCTTCTAAATCCTTACCCGAAAAACTTAATTCACCATCCATTTCGGGATGCAAGCTCTGCTCATCTTCTTTTTCTAAATAATAATCAAGCAACGAAGGTTTACCGTGGGGTTCTTTACCATCCGGGCGCTCTGTCCATTCCATCTGAAGAATGCCCAGGTCCACTCGCATTTGGATTTTGGGCAGCCCGTCTTTTCCTGTTATTTTTCGCACCATAAGTTCGCGGGGGCCGTCGTATTGCCAGCCCTTTAAAATGTCACTGATATCCATGATCCAGACTCCACATGTATTAAATTGAACACCTCTCGTAGTCCAATAATTTCGAAAAACGTATGCTTTATCTAATCCTCATATTGATTATAAATATTCCTGCTGACCGAGATCCTCAAGCCTTTCGATGATCTTCTTAATATCCTGGTCCCGATCTTTGTGACAAATAAGTAATGCATCAGACGTATTGATCACGATGATATCATCCAATCCTACAATGGCAGTTAACTTGTCACTGCTGTCTACAATCGAGTTGTGGACATCTATACCGACCACCTGTCCTTTGAAGGCATTGCCATCAGCATCTATTGGCCAGAATTGCTCCACGGCCGACCAACTGCCGACATCACTCCAAGAAAATCCACCTTTAACCACATACACCCTACTGGCTTTTTCCATCACGGCATAGTCAATTGATATATTGGGCAATTCGGTATAAATTCGAGCCAGTTGGGCCCCTTCTTCATCGGTTCCGATATAGGCGTCCAATGCACTCAAACCTGAGTATACCTCGGGACAATATTGTTCAAGCCCGGACAAAATGGCATCCACGGACCAAACGAACATCCCACTGTTCCACAGATGCTCTCCACCGCTTAGAAACTGCTCTGCCTTAATCCGGTCCGGTTTTTCACGAAAACCCCGTACGTGATGGATGTTTTTACCGAGCGCATCTCCCACATGAATGTATCCATATCCTGTTTCTGGAGCGGTGGGATTGATACCGATAGTCACGAATCCTGCTTCTTTTTCAGCAGTTGCTTCACACGTTCTAAGGCATTGTATAAATTGATCCGTATCCGGAATAAAATGATCCGCGGGTAATACAACCATCATTTCATTTCCAACCCGGTGGCGAATATGTAACGCAGTCAAGCCTATGCAGGGCGCCGTGCTTCTTATGGCCGGTTCAGAAATAATGTTTTCCTCTGGCAAGTCCGGTAGCTGTTCGGCAACGGTGGCACCATATTCGGCATTGGTGACTACCCAGATGGCATCGGGGGGTGCAATAGATCGGATGCGATCATAGGTTTGTCTTAACATCGTGTCTTCACCAACAATATGGAGAAACTGCTTCGGTCGCTGGATACGGCTGTGTGGCCAGAATCGAGTCCCTCGACCACCGGCCATTATGACGACTTGCATAAAATGTCCTTATATATTTTAAAGAAGACGCCCCATAAAAAGGATAGAGACATCTTCGTGAGTTTGGGACCTCGTCCCTGACGAGGCTACCGCTTGCATGAAGTCCTGCAAGCTATATTTGGAAGTCCCTTCGCTTATCCCACGCATCAATCTGCGGGGAACCTTTGGCTCGCTTGCGTGAAGTACCGCAAGCCATGCGTATCGCTAGGCCGGCCAAACCTGCTAAGACAGGACATTTTGTGTTTTATGGTTCGAACGAATCTTGGAGCGTGTACTACAAGGCTGTACTTCGTTGGCGCGTTGTATACTTCATCAACTATCTAACCTAAATATAACCGTAAAAAGCACTTATTGTGGTCAGGAGACCAATACTCCAACAATAATAAGCAAACTTTGAAAAGTCTCCTTTATTGACTAATCTGATTAATATTTTCAAGGCAGCATATCCACTGAAAAACGCAATTGCCGTACCCAGAATAATCGGCGGCCATTGGCCAGTCGAAACATCGGGGGCCTGTTGCAACTGAACGAAGGTTGCACCTATAATAGCTGGTATCGCCATCAGAAAAGAAAATTTAGCAGCCAGCGGCCGATCAAGACCAAGTAACATCGCCATCGATATCGTCGTTCCTGACCTTGAAATGCCTGGTATTATAGCAAGCGCCTGACTGAATCCAATAATCAAGGCGTCTACCCATGTGGTTTGCTCTGTTTGTTTGATGGATTCAGGCGCAAATTTCGATAGCCATAAAATCAAACCCGTGAGTAAAAAGGCCAGGCCGACATAAAAAGGATTGGCAAAAGCCGCCTCGATGTAATCTTTAAACACCAGTCCAATGATGCCAACGGGGATCGACGCGAGAATGAGTAGGCCTAATAACCGGAGCGACTGATCCCCTTTATCTATTGTCCCTGTGCGCACTCTCTGCCAGAGCCCATTTGCGATTTGCCAAAGATCTGCACGAAAAATAATTAGGACAGCCAACAACGTCCCAAGATGTAACATCACGTCCAACAACAATTGCGGCTCTTTCAATCCAAACAGATGTTGGGACACGACAAGATGGCCGGAACTGCTAACGGGGATAAATTCCGTAATGCCCTGGATAAAACCTAGAATCGCCGCATGGTGTAGAGGGATCAGAAAAAACTCCTTCCCGTCTTAATCATCCAATGAAGGTTGCCGTTTGGTTTGTTTCTGAGGTGACTTTCTCTGACGGGACCTTCTTTTATTGGACGTAAATTTTTCTTGGGCGGGTTCAACAAGATGTGATTCCGCAACCGGTGTTATGAAACAGGAAGATAGCGCCCGCCACCATAGGAATAATGGGACCGATGGTATCATGGCATAACTGATCAAGGGCGCTCTGATATATATCAATCGCAAGACCACCAGAAGTGCCAAACTACCACTTAAAAACAGCCATCCCAGGGCCAGAGCTGACTTCATCCCATGCATATAGACAGCAAGGGTAAGGAAAAGGCCGGTTATGGTCACCATGCCGGTAAATGACGGTAAGAAAGAATTAACCCCACCCAACACCTGAGCTATACTTTTCCATTCTATCCCTTCTTTTATCATATGCACGGCGTGGTGACGGGTCTGGTCCCAGAACGCCTGCCAGCGACTATATAAAGACTGGACGGCGGGTAAGATCGGATACCTGTCATACACCTTTGCGGCGGGGGCAAACGTGATGACCACATCGGAATTTAATAATTTTTGGGCATATGCGGGCAAGTTAGTCAAATCTGATCGACTGATTTTATATTTATCGATCACCCGACGTGATAAGCAGAATCCTATACGTCTCAGTCCCCCACCGAGTCTGAACCGATCGGACCACCCGGATAGCCAGGATGGACATAATGCAGCCAGCAAGGCCCTCAGGCCAGTTTTCGGAGACCAGTTTGTCCCCAATATTTGATAGCCGGATTGGATAATCAATGCCCCTTTGGATAATTCATCGCTCAACACGTTTAAATAATTGGGAGACAGGCGGGCCATGGAATCCAGCACTATAAAGCTGTCAAAACGGTCTTTTGATGATAAACGGTCTAATGTTGCCATGATCGCATCATCCCTGTTTTCCCATTTCGTCTTGCCAGGACCGTAGACAATTGCCCCCTGTTTGCGTGCGATGGTAGTCGTCTGATCTTTACTGTTAACGGGAGCGACAACCACTTCAAACATATTACGCGGATAATTAAGTCTGCGTAAATGCTCGACCGTCTTACCGATGATACCTTCATCATTCTCCGTCGGTATGATTAACGCGAAGACATGACGAGGAAATATCAACGGCATAGCCCGTTGCTTGGTAATCGAACTGATCAAACTTACCACAAATCCATAAAGCACAATAAAACTCCATCCGGCTAAGACGAGTGACTCGAATATTGTCAAGAGCGTCACGCCTTAACCTCCCGAATGAATGATGTGTTATGAAAAATGAGTGTTATCGTTCATGGTATTGCTTTTTATAATACGCTTTGTAATCCTGATTATTCTTAATCGAGTGCCACCAGTCCGGGTGCTCAACATACCATTGCACAGCATGTGTGAGCATGTCGTCGAACAGATAGGCAGGAGACCATCCAAGGGCATTGATTTTTCGGCAATCAAGCGAGTATCGTAAATCATGCCCCGGCCGGTCAGTGACAAATTGTCGTAAACTTTTCGGCTTGTCGAGTTCATCTAATATGCGATCTACCAACATCAGCCCGTTAATTTCTATATTCGTACCAATGTTGTAGGCTTCCCCCGGCTCGCCTTTCTGCAATACCAGGTAAATGCCAGCGCAATGATCCCTTACATCCATGTAGCTGCGGATTGCTTTTCCCTCTCCATATACGGGCAACGGTTTGTTTTCAATCGCATTGGTCACAAATACGGGGACCACTTTTTCCGGATATTGATAGGGACCTATTGTATTGCCCCCACGGGTAATTAATGTGGGTAAATTATACGTCGTAAAATAGGACTGTACGAGCATCTCTGCTCCGGCCTTACTGGCGGCATAAGGACTACGAGGTGCAAATGCGTCTGATTCTAGGGATACACCAACCGGAACATCGCCATATACTTCGTCTGTCGAAACTTGTAAAAATCGCTGAATATCATTTTCGCGCGCCGCTTCCAAAAGGGTATACACCCCTTTGTAATTCGTTTCAATAAAGGCAGAAGGGTTCAGTATGGACCGATCGACATGGGACTCGGCAGCAAAATTAACCACGGTATCGACGCGGGGCAGGATGGTATCCAGAAGGGCCCGGTCACATATATCGCCTTCAATAAATTCCAAGCGGCTGGCCTCCTGGAGATCTGCCAGGTTAGCCAGGTTCCCAGCATAAGTCAACGCATCTATAACAATCACTTTGCAGGTTGTATCCTGTTGCAGTAGATACCGTGTAAAATTACTACCTATAAAGCCTGCGCCGCCGGTGACAAAAATAACCTTCATGTAATTTCTTACTCCTTATCCCTTTATCGTACCATCATCTGAATAGCCACGCTGTTCCCAGAATCCTTTGTGATTTCGTTGAACCACCTCTATTCTGTTTAGCCATTTAACCTGTTTATATCCATAAATACCAGAAAGGACAACCCGCAATGGGGCTCCATGTTTCGGCCATAACGGTTCATCGTTCATCTGCCAGGCAAGCATACTATCAGACTTGATGGCCGTGGCAAAGGGTACGCTGCTTTCATATTCATCGGCCCCATAAAACACCACATCCTTCGCTCCTGGCTGTACGCCAGCCATTTCCAACACGTGTTTCAGTTTAACCCCGTGCCATTTTGCACGTACCCGCGCGCCCCCAACACACTGCAACACAGATTCCTAGCTGTTCTGGGGCAAATCAATGAGCGCTGAATATTTTATTTCATAAGGCTTATCCACGGCACCATCTATGATCAGCAATTGGGTATCTACATCAATTTTCGGTGGGAAAGACACAATGGCGGTAACAAAAAACCGAGACAGCGGGGTCAATCCCCCATCATCACGTTCAACCGGTAGCGGAGAAGAAACAGGCATTGATTGTCGTGCGGGCATAGTACAATTGACGGTCAATAATCCGGCAGCCAGGATTTCGAGAAAATGACGACGATCCATAATTGCATCCTATTTATTCGGGCCTGATCGCATATCTGCCAAGTCAGCCTTTACGGCATCCGCATTAGGGTGGTTGGGATGAAGGATAAGTAAGGTATCCCAAGCTGCAATTGCCCCCTGGATATCGTTTATATCGAGTTTGAGAACGAGTCCAAGATTATAACGGGCGTTAATGTGGCGTGGATTGAGCCGCAGGGCCTTATTGAAATTTTCCACAGCAACATCACTTCGCCCGATCCGTCGATAGGCGATGGCCAGGTCGACGGTCACATCAGGATTTCCCGGATTCATTTCCAATGCTCTGGCATAGTGGGTAATCGCTGATTGAAAATTTCCCGAGTCAAAATAGGCATTACCCAAACGAATCCGCGTATCTACATTATCAGCAGCATGGGTTAAATGCGTTTCGAGTTGTTGGATAGTAGAGACTTGGGTGTTGGGGGGCGGTGAAATAACAGGCGCAGTCGATGAAGTGGTCTGTTGGGTACCAAAACCGACTTGTGCTATTAATATGCCGGTGAATGCACCAAACACAAAGGTGATTAAATGGGATACCCAACGAAGGGATCGATTATTCTTTTTATTCTTCGTTCGCCGTTGCCGCTGTGCCATGCAAGGTCAACTATGAAAATGTTAAGGATGTGTGATTTATCGCTTTTAATATATCCGTTGAGGATCTGTCACTTCTACACAAAAATCCTCAATCGCCACCATACCCAAATGTACAGTCATTATAACCGAATACGATACCCCACAGGATTTCTTTTGTCAAGGTAAAAACAGTTGGTTGATATGCAGAACGTTGAACGACTCTCCTGGTCAGTTGACAGGCAGTGTATCACCACATAATATATCATTATACATACCGTTGGACGTCTATTCACCAGGTGTTTCAGGAGCAAGATATGGCTTGGATTGAAACAATATCTGATCAGGATGCGGAAGGCAGTTTAAAAAGACAATATGAGGTCGGGATAAAACGAGCTGGACGAGTCTATAATATTGTCCGGGTCATGAGTCAGAATCCCGAAACCATGCGTACTTCTATGGGATTATATATGGCCACCATGCAAGGAGATTCCCCACTCTCCCGAGCTCTACGGGAAATGTTGGCTACGGTGGTCTCTCGAATAAATGAGTGTCACTACTGAACCGAAGCGCACGGAGAGGATCTCCGTCAGCTTACGAACGATGATGATCTGGTGGCCCACATTAAAACTGATTATACCCTGGCAGACCTGGACATGCCTACCAGAGCCCTGTTGGATTATGCAGTTAAATTGACCAGATCTCCTCACGAAATGACCCAAAATGACATTATCTTTTTGAGGGAAGCAGGATGGTCAGATGCGGCTATCCACGATGCCGTGCAGGTTATCAGCTATTTTAACTATATCAACCGGGTGGCAGACGGACTACATGTGGATCTTGAACCTGAAATGGCCCCCTATGAGGACTAAAGAAATTTTCCTTCTGGACTATTGATCATGAGGTGAGTAATGAAACTAAAAGGTAAGGTCGCTCTGGTAACAGGTGGGGGGCGTGGTTTAGGCAGAGCGTATGTCCTTCATCTGGCGAAATTGGGGGCTGATGTCGTAGTCAATGATATCAACCTTGCATCAGCGGAAACTTACGATGAATCCCTGACCGCGGGCACGGTGATGGATGAGGTAACCGCCCTCGGACAAAGAACCATGGGCGTTGAGGCGGATGTAACGGATAAAGGCGCAGTGGATCAGATGGTCCATGATATATTGGCAAAATTTGGTCGCATAGATATTCTGGTAAATAACGCGGGTGGTGCCTTACCTCATTCAGAAGACCGTTCTGGCCGGGCGTCGGATACCCATGAAGCCTATTATAATTACATTATGGATGTCAATCTTACGAGCACGATTTATTGCTGTCAGGCGGTGGGGGTGCCGATGACATCCCAGCGAAGCGGAAAAATTGTGAACGTAAGTTCCCAGGCGGGTATGTGGTCGGGAAACGATGGGGGAGGCATGCCGTACAAGGTGGCTAAAGCGGGGATAATTCAGTACACCCGAGTGTTAGCTGCCGATCTGGGTCCCGTTGGTGTACATGTAAATTGTATTGCCCCTGGTTTTATCCTTTCCTCCCGTGCCATTGCTAATGGCCGGAATCAGCCCCAAGTAAAAGAAGCCCTTGAGGCCCGGATACCACTGAGGAGATTGGGCTTGCCCGAGGATTGTGCCAGAGTAATCGAATTTTTAACGACCGACCTGTCCGATTATGTGACGGGGCAGTGTATTCCGGTCTGTGGTGGGCTGGTATCTTTTTAATGAAACATCACATTTCAATAATAAAATAAACGAGAAGTCCACAGACGATCAATAAAGCAATAAAAAGCGATGCGGCCATTAATCGGCCGCTACCACCGGGCTTCACTTTCAACAATTTTGATGGCCGTCAACACTTCCCGATTAGGCATATCAGGATTGAGGGTCTGATATGCCTGAATAAGGCGAAATATCTCACGGGCTAAATCACGAGATCGTCTAGATGGTGGAAAGCCAATCGGAACCATACCTTAGCGCCTTGTAATCATAATGACGTCTAACCAACATTCGATATCCGGATTTACGGCTCACATGAAAATGCGTATTGTACTTCATGGTAATACGGTTCCCCAGGCCTCAGTATGACGGACGGCCAACCTTCTATCCCCTGTTTATTGATGGCATCCGGAAATTTCTGTGTTTCCAGGCAAAGGGCCTGATGTTTGCCATACACCGTTCCTCCCTTGCCTTTGATTGAACCATCGATAAAGTTTCCCGTATAAAACTGGATGCCAGGTTGATTGGTTTTTACATTCATTGTCAAGCCTGATTGGGGAGAACGCACCCGGGCAGCGGGTTTTATGGTGCCGTCTGCATCCCGGATTAAATAATTATGATCATAGCCTCCCGGGTCATCTTCATCCAGTAACGTGAGGGTATCAATATCGGTACGGATGCGCTTGGAATTCGTAAAATCAAAAGGCGTATTTGCCACAGGTCTTATTTCACCTGTTGGAATCCGGGTGTCGTCTGTGGGTGTATAGGCATCTGAAATCAGGGTCACCTCGTGATCCAGAATCGACCCGTTATTGCCTCCATTCAGATTCCAGTAAGAATGATTGGACATGTTCACAGGCGTCGGGGCATCCGCCCCCGCTTGCATTTCTATCCGTAAGGTGTTATCGAATGTTAAGGTATAAGTAACCGCCACTTCTACAGTACCGGGATAACCTTCCTCATTTTCTTTACTGATATACATCATTTTAACAAACACATCGCCCAGGCCCTGTCCTGCGCGGGTGATATCCCACAGCCTTTTATCAAAGCCTCTACGCCCACCATGTATATGGTTGGGCGGGCTATTTACATCCAGATTATACATGCGTCCGTCAAGGGTAAACATGCCCTCTGCGATTCGGTTGGCACACCGACCGACGGTGGCCCCGAAAAAAGGATTCGTGCCCAGATATTCATCAAATGTATCAAAGCCAAGGGTCACATCTATGAGTTTACCCTGCCGATCCGGTATTTCCAATGATTGCAGGATCGCGCCATAATTGGTTATTCTGGCCGTAGCCCCTGAAGAATTTGTCAAGGTGTACTGGTGTACCGGACGCGTATGAAATGTGCCCCATTCTTGTTCTTCTATTGCACTCAATCTCGCCCCTCCCATTATTGCTTAAAGTCAATTTCGGTATTTAACGTACTGTCAAACCTGAAGGTTATAAATAAATTTTTTACGCCAGAAAAACAACAACTATTTATTCTGCCCCTTTTACAAATCAGACTTTGGACCCCGTCTGTCGGGAGTGAGTCCGGGTTTCGGGGATATATAACCAAACGATAACGCCCATGAGCAACATCCCTATCGCGCCTAATATGGAGCTTACCGTGTAACCCATGTTGGTGTACACAAATCCGGCGAGCATACTGCCAATCCCCATAGCCAATTGGCCTACTGCAATACTTAGACTCATCAGGGAGCCACGACGCTCGTCAGGAACGATTTCAGATAAAAGCGCTTGAAAGGGGCCCATCCGTGCGGACACGAGCACCATGATGCCGAAGAAAAGTGGATAAGCCAGCCAGAAAGAAGTCATGACCGTCGTTGTGATGGCCATTAAGAAAAACAGTCCCAAACAAGCCCCTATAATCAATTTCTTTCTGCCGATACGGTCGGACAGTCGCCCTGCCCAGGGTCCTACGATGACGGTGGCTATGCCCGCTACAGCAAAAAGGGAGGCGATTTCTTTGGTGGTCGCACCAAAGGAAGCTTCTATCCAGACCACAAGATAGATCACATAAAAGGTAATCCCCATAAACATCATGGCATAGGCGGAAGCGGCCGCCAGCGTTTGTGTATTTCGAAGCATATCGATATATCGATATATTGAGCCACCGATAGAGGACATGGTATCTCTGACGACTTGAGGTTGGGGCACATAAAACCAAACCAGTAAAAAAGACACCCCCATGGGAAATGAAAAAAATACAAAAGGTGCGGAAAATGAAAACCAGTCGGCAAGTAAAGTTCCAGCGGGGATACCAAAAATCTGTCCTGCGGCAATACCGGTCATCACGAGTCCGTTTGCCCATCCCCGTTTTCCCGACGGGAAATAATCTCCGATATAGGATGGGGCAACCCCGCTCAACATCCCACCAGCCATTCCAGTCAACGCTCTGACCAGGAGAAATGTGACGTAATCATAGACATAATAATGCAAAAAGAGCGTGATGCACATCGCGCCCGTGCCGAACAATAGGATCTTACGCCGCCCGATCGAATCTGAGACGGGACCGGTGATTAATGCAAAAACGCCCAACATCACGGCATAAGCAGTAATTAAAGTGCCTAAATATTCTTGAGGAATATGCAATTGTTCGCCCACCAGTGGGAGTATGGGCGACAGGATCATGGTCTGGCTGCTTGCGGAGAACATCATCAGCCAGAGGGCGAACAGAATCAGGTAAGAGGAAAAGCGATCACCGGGGGCATCTAAGCCGATTTCGGAAGAGGACATTGATAAAATAAAAGGAGCCTGATTACGTCAATTTTCATTTGATTTCTGAAATAGTATATACCCGTTATCAGACAGTCTGACATGATAATTAGGATCACGTTTAATAGACCCGACTAAATCCATAAAGTGGACCTTACCTTGAGTACTTAACCTGGACAGATACGTATGCGAGGTATCTACTAAAACATAATCCACGAAACTAGGCGGAGCCGTCTTTGAAAACCATGACGCGACCTTAATAGGATTTGGAAAGGTATAAGAAGATTCTCTATGACTTAAATAAATGGCTAATCCTGTTGAAGAGCTTACAGACGCATCAGATGGGATATTATCTATGATTCGATGTCCGACTATTACATGCTCAGTTATTTCGTATCTATTCAACCAATCTGTGAATGAAAATGGAAAAATTCCAAACGCTAAATTACAGAGGATACTATGTATGCAGATAAAGGACGTTATTAAAAATTCCGCTTGTTTAAATTGACTGTCACTGCCTGTCAGCCAGGTAAGAGCACGATGGGTTATTGATAGTCTGGAAATAAACCAAGATCCATCTATTGTTGCCATTAGTATAAATGGCAACAGGATCGTCACATGCCATGTTCCGATATTAGCTACATTTCCGAAAGGTGGTCCATGGTATAATATAATTTCAAATAGTGTAGGTAATGCCATTACAAGGTTTATCGGAGAAAGTAACGCAATCCATCCAATGGGAGCTAGTAAGTCTATGATATACTTTATTTTATCAATTTGAAAAACAGTAATATAGACTTCATAAGACATGTTTATAAATGAAGAAAAAGAGAAATCTTTAAATTCTCCAAATACAGGATAGTAATCCAAATAAAGATAATCCGCCGTCATGAAAACGGGTGCTATTAATTTTATTGAAACCCACAACCATACCAAACCAGTTAAAATCCAGCAAGACCCCACCCATCTGTGTCGTTGCATAAAAAAAATGAATAAGCCCACCATACAAATCACAATAGCCATATCCTCTTTACCAAATAATGTCATCAGAAGAAATGGCGTTGCAAACAAATACCGATGTGTCCGAATAAAGTATAACCCAAATAGCAGAAAGAACGGTATGATTAATGTCTCATGGAAATCGCCCAAATTAGGAAGTTGCGTAGCAGGATAGGCCAAATAAACCAAGGCGAAAGCCAATCCAATCCATACTTGTTGAAATTTATCATGAGCGATGAGAAATACAGGCCAGGCACTCAATGCTATAACCAGACTATATATTATGGGCAAGGTAATTGGGTTTTCAAACAGCCGATAAATAGGTCCTAAGAAAAATAAAATGGGAGAAACATGACCACCGAAAAAATACATACCACCGTGCGTTAAAAATAAGGCTTTGGCATATCCAAAGCCCCAAATTTGTTGGATAAATAAGGCAAAATCGTCAAAACCCATGAACGTATAAATACGTAGACTGCTTAAGGTTGAAAAACTAATTGTATAAAGGAGGATTAAACAAAATAAAATTGGAGTTTTTTTATACTTTACAAAGTTTTCTAAAAATGTGCCTTGGGGGATGAAGAAGGCCATTTTCAGAATAATAAAGCCAGTTGTTGCAGAGATGATAAAATAAGTAATTGGCAATTGTACATGCTTTACAACAATCAAAATTAAAAAAGAGAGGGGAAGATAACTTATTAAATCTCTTTTTAAAGTAAATTCTAACGGTTTTTGAAAAACTAATGATAAGATAGTACTATAAAATATCCATGATGTATACAGAACCAGTGATATTAAAATCAAAAGATAGCCGTGGAGTGGCGCGGGTACAAATACCTGTCCAAGCAGTATCCGATCAAATTCAATCAGGCTATAAAATCCAATAGTAAGGCAGACTGAAGTGAGGCATAATAAAGCGTGGTACGGTAAAAATGTACGACTATATAAAATTTGAATTGATTCACGAAAGGTTGAGATTAAAACCTGAAGCATTCTATACCTTTTTGAAACCGACTAATAAGACAGACAACCCTACAGGTAGCTTCATCATTTTTAACATCTTAACTTCTAATCGATATATATATATTAAAATTTTATTAAAAGAGGAGGGAATAGATCCTGTATCCGGTTCTTGGGGCTCGAGTTTCGGGAACCATTTATAGAGTAAGCGTATGAGGAGAACGGGAAAAAAAATAAACATATTAGAATAGCTACTAAATTTAATTTCAAATCCAGCAGTCTTCATTTTATTTTCGATCTCTAATTTTTTATATCGGCGCTTATGATTAAGAAGTTCATCATGTTTGCCCCACATAAATTGAAACGCCGGTACACTGACAATCAGATTTCCGTTTGGTTTTAATGAACGATACAACTCGTTTAGAACACCCGCATCATCTGTCACATGCTCTACTATATCAAGGGCGGTTACAACATCAAAAACATCATCCCTGAATGGCAGGGAGACGGAATCTCCACAACATAAATATGAATGTCCTTTGTCAGCAGCATATCTTAGTGCCGACATCGAGATATCCATGGCGATGACCTTACCGTATGAGGATAAATCTCTGGCATTAGATCCAGTACCGGCGCCAATATCGACCATTAAATCTGTCTTGCAATTCAACTGTTCTAATTGCTTGGCAACCAATATACGCTTTCCAATAAACCACCAATTCGTATCTTCAACGTCTCCCATTCGGTGGATAAATTCTTTATTCATTAGTTTAATTTTTGTAAAGGACGCTACAATCAGTTGCTCAGTCGAAGGACAATTGTTGCATTAATAAAATCGTAGACTTGTATCACGAGTAAATGTTGAATTGCTCTTGTTCGAAATCGATACACACATTGCCCCCGTGATCATAAAGAGGTCTGTTTAGTCCATCGTATAATTATTATAAAGCGTAATGGTTCCAGGAAAGGCTGGTAAACAACCTTCAGGCATAGACATAAGGCATTTTCATCCTCATAGACTCTGGATTTTACAATTGGCCGCACTATAAGAATGAAGAAATGGTGAGAGCATTAAAATCAGGGGGCATAATAACCCGTCCAAGCGTGATACCTGATCTTCAATATAGCACCGAGCATCTTCACTGGATCACTCCAAACACTTACCGTAGTCATTGGCGAATTGATCCATTTCGTACCGACTTCTTTTATCGAATATTTCATGCGCAATGCTACAAATAGAATTTCAGGGTCAAAGCCAAACCGATCAACAACTAATTTTGGAAATATCGAATCGGCCACTGTTCCTTTCATACATTTAAAACCACATTGCGTATCATAAAATGGTAAAGATAGGAAGAGACGTAGTATCCGATTATAGATTATCCCCATCGTTTCTCTATAAATTGGTTGATGTTTGATCACCTGTGATTCTGTCAAACCTCTTGAAGCGATACAAATATCATATTCACCCTCTAAATACGCCAACATCGGTTCGATTTCTTCAATGGGGGTAGACAAATCAGCATCAGTAAACAGCCTGTATTTACCTTTCCCCTTCATCATTCCCAATTTAACGGCATATCCCTTTCCTCTGTTAGGCATATAACTAAATATTTTTATTGGACTATCCTTGTCGCAAAATTCATTTATTACGGACAGGGTATTATCCTGACTACCGTCATCAACAATTATTATTTCATATTGATATTTTTGACTATCAAAGTAGGCAGTGATCCTTTTTAAAGATTCGCCTATTCTGCTCGCCTCATTATATACAGGAATGATTATTGAAAGATACATATACGCTATCATAAAATTAATGGAGGGAAGATTTTATCATTCAAAAGAATACGGGCATAAATAATCGGTTTGACTTGTAATGTCAATATATATCTCCTCCTTTTAATCACTGCAATTGGAAGGGATTATCAAGATTTATCATCTGAACATTGACACCCTGCCAGGATAACTATAATTTCTTCTATATTGACCGAAGACCTGACCATGATATGTTTCTAAAGAGAGGAATTTTATGTCTATTTCAAGTCAAGATAGGTACAACACCCCTTTAACCGGTGACTATCTCAACAAAACGGCCTTCCCACTCGGCGGAATGGGTGCCGGTATGATCTGTCTGGAAGGGACCGGTGCGTTCTCCCATGTGTCGGTCCGCGGCCATATGGATTTCTATCATGCCCCTGAGATGTATGCCGCATTGCATATGAAAGGCGATGCGCCTGTATCTAAAGTTCTCGAAGGGCCCGTGCCGAAATGGAAATACTTCGGTCCTGAGGACACCGGTAACGGGGGACGAAACACGACCTATGGTTTACCTCATTGTACAAAGGCGACGTTCAAAACACGGTTTCCCTTTGGTTTAATTGACTTGGAAGATGAAGATATCCCACTGCAAGCGCAGATCACCGGTTGGAGCCCTTTTATTCCTGGAAATGCGGATGATTCCAGCCTTCCCGTAGCGGGTGTAGAATATACCTTTACCAATCCAACGCATCAGCCCCAAGAAGGGATTTTTTCTTTTCATGCTGAAAATTTTATGAACAAAGAGACCCCAGGGCAAGGCGTGCGGTCTACGCGCAACGGTTTTGTCTTGTGGCAACCCGGTTGCGATGAGGCACCATGGGATCAGGGAGCATTCAGTATCATCACCGATGAACCATCGGTCTCTGTGGATTGTGCCTGGTTTCGAGGCGGCTGGTTTGATTCCAGAACGATGGTCTGGAACACGATTTCTGCTGGAGATACGCCCGATAAACCTCCAGTGACCGATGATCAACCCAGTCCTGGTGGGAGTTTATACGTCCCCTTTACGCTGGCTGCAGGAGAAAGTAAAACAATAATTATGCGGCTCGCCTGGCATGTGCCCGATACAAATCTGCGTATTGGTAAGGATTTTGAGGGTTTGGAGGGTCAGGAACAAGCCGGCTGCGAACCGGGCAGTGATTGCTGTCCCGATGAGCCGAAACGCCAACCGGAGACGCACCAACCCTGGTATGCAGGAAAATACTCAGATATAGAATCGGTCAATAACTACTGGTATAAACAGTATGATACGCTCAGGCTATCAAGCCTTACCTTTGCGGACTGTTTTTACGATACGACCCTGCCACCGGAAGTCGTTGAAGCGGTTGCAGCTAATTTGACCATACTAAAAACGCCAACCGTGCAAAGACAAACAGATGGGGTTCTATGGGCCTGGGAAGGCTGTTTCGACACGGGAGGATGCTGTGCCGGAACCTGCACCCATGTATGGAATTATGCCCAGGCATTGCCTCATTTATTTCCTGATATGGAACGCACGTTCCGGCAGACGGAATTCCATCAGGATCAGGATGATGAAGGCCATCAGACGTTTCGGTCCAATTTGCCCGTGCGAGATAATCTCCATGAATTTCACGCGGCAGCCGATGGCCAGTTGGGCGGTATCATGAAGATCCATCGGGAATGGCGGATCAGTGGAGATACAGCCTGGATGAAAAACCTGTGGCCCCAGGTCAGACAAAGCCTGGATTACTGTATTAAAATGTGGGACCCGGACCATAAAGGGGCGCTGATCGAACCTCATCATAACACCTATGATATCGAATTCTGGGGGCCTGACGGGATGTGCACCAGTTTTTACCTGGGGGCTTTGCAGGCTGCTATTTTGATGGGAAAAGCCCTGGATGATGACCTACAACCATATGAAACCCTGTTAGAAAATGGATTGCATTTTATGGACACGGATCTCTGGGATGGAGATTATTACATTCAAAAGATCCAATGGCGCGACTTGCACGCAACAAATCCTGCAGAATCACAAACCCTCCGGACGAATTATTCCCCGGAAGCACTGGCTTTACTCGAAGAAGAGGGGCCAAAGTATCAGTATGGCAGCGGTTGTCTTTCGGATGGTATTCTGGGCGCCTGGATGGCCCGGGTTTGTGGGGTTGGCGGTTTTCTAAATCAGGATAAGGAATCGAGTCATCTGTTGGCCATACATCAACATAATTTGAAAAGAGATTTATCCAACCATGCCAACCCGCAGCGCCCCACCTATGCCATTGGTGATGAAGGGGGATTGCTGCTTTGTTCCTGGCCTAAAGGGGGCAAACTAAAACTACCGTTTGTCTATAGCGATGAAGTGTGGACCGGGATTGAATATCAGGTGGCGAGCCATCTATTGCTAATGGGGCATATCGAAGAAGGGCTTGAAATCGTCCGAACCTGCCGGGACCGGTATGACGGACGCGTTCGAAATCCCTTTAACGAATATGAATGCGGTCACTGGTATGCTCGGGCGATGGCCTCTTACGGTCTTATTCAGGGCTTATCAGGTGTGGTCTATGATGCGGTTGATCGGGTCCTGCATATAAAGCCGACGATATCTGGCGATTTTCGATCTTTTCTCAGTACTGCAACAGGATATGGAACCGTTGGGGTAAAGGAGGGTGCGCCATTTGTGGAGATTGTCGAGGGTGAGATACCGTATCAAAGTATTGAGTATAAGAAAGGCGTGTCGAGCCCGTGTTGAGCCACAGCCTTCGGCACAGCTCAACACGGACACTTCGCGGACGGCTGGGATTTCGCATCCCCTCTGACACCCCGGCGAACGGAACGCCTTCACCCACGGGCTTACACCCGTGGAACTCGGCTTAAGAGAATTTAGAAATAAACTATATACACGCAGGGTTGTCATCTTGTGCCTCCTAATTGGTAGTGGTGGAAGTCTGGGAATCATCGATTCGCTGATTCGCTGATTTGCCATGCTTCGATGAGGGCACTGGGATTGGATAAAGACATAGACTCTACCGGTAGTTGGTCAATGGGTTTATCATGCTGACTTTTGAGCATGTATTAACATATTACGTGGGGTCACTGGTTTGGGGCAAAATTCGCCTACAGTGACGTCATACCCGTGTTCCATGAGATAGAGGGCTCGATCCATGATCAGCCAGATTTCCAAAGGCCTTCTAAATATATGACGAATGAGTTCAATCCGGGAGATAATAATCCTTCGCGCTTTCGCCCTCAACTCGTAGGTCTGATAATCGACTGAACCGGATATCGGTAGGTTACATTTAGATGCCGCCCATGCAAATAATGATTTTAAATCCGTCTTAAGGAGCCCCTCCTGAACGGTCGGCACGTGTTGATATGTTCTACACCCTGTCACATCTCTCTGGTACAAATCAAAGGCAAGACGCCAATGTAACTGAACCTCTCTCAAGCGTTGGACTCTCAGTGGGGCGGTGACCTGTTCCTGGACAGGCAATTTTAAATCGAACCGCCGTAAGTGCAGATCACTTTTTACACCCATAGATGAAAGAGGCTGGTAGACCTGACCGCCTATAGCATGGTAACAACAAGGGGCAATACTGATGGCGGCACATTGTTTTTCAATGGCCAGTCGGAGGAGGGTGGTATGCAGGTCGCCGCAAGCATGTAATGCCACAGCATGCTGGTCTCTGTGTATATATTCCGCTGTGGCCGGGGTACGTATGTCGATCGAATGAAATGTCATCGGAGCCTGAACCTTGCGGGCTAAAATCCGACCAGCGTCACAGAGGGATTCATCCCGGTCCAGGCTTATCACAGGGATCTCATAGGTCGAGGACAATAACCGTCCTAAATGCCCTTTTCCTGCACACCATTCGAGTATCCGGTTCTGGCTAACAGGAATTGTATCCGCAAAAGCCTTGATCTGCGCCCATTTTCGTCCAGGAACATAACGGTTCAATGAAGGGGCGTATGTGGTCTTATGTCCGACCAGTGAAGGTAAATCTATCAGGCGCTTAAACGCTTTTATTTCCGGCAGAAAAGGAGCCAGGATATCCGATAATCGTCCGTCAAGAGAGTCATGTGTAAGAATATCCTCGCGGGTCTGCGTGTTGAGCCAGGTCCACAATTTCGGGTTTTCGGCATGCCAGGGCAAATCCAGATAATCAAACGGAATGAGCTGCCAGTATGATCGGTATTTAGACAAAATATGGGTCAGGTCGTTAAACCGGGACAGGGCTTGCTGGTACATGGTAAAATCTGAAGTTTGATAGGTAAAGGGGCTACGGCTTTATTTTTTTTCGCCAGATCAACCAGAAGGGAAGGCCAGTGGCGATGAAGGCCAGGTCGGCAAGAGAGTTCTGCCATTCGTAGATTGCGCGCAGGATGATGAGCAAGACCACCCCGATAAAATATAAGGCTGGAAGCCAGGGGAAAAGTGGCATCCGAAAACCATCCTTATTGCCTACCCCCTCGCGACGAAATTTAAACAGAGCCAGGGTATTAGCCGCGAAAAAAATTAAAACCGCAAAGACCATACCGGCCATAATTGTTTCAAAGGATCCGCGTACAATCAGAATAACCGCACCCCAGACGCAATGGGCAATGATAGCACGAGATGGCGTGCGATATACAGGATGAATATGATCCAGCCATTTGAAAAAAATGCCATCCCGGGCCATCGCGTAATAGACCCGTGTGGCGGTCATTACCGTGCCATTCATACTACCTGTGGTGGAGATCATAACGATTAACGCGATAAACCCGGCTCCGACCGAACCCAGGAGGATGGTGGCCACATCGGAGGCAACAATCGAACTGTTGCGGACGCCTTCCATGCCCAGGGTCTGATGATACAGGAGGTTTGCAAGGGCATAAATGATTACAATCAGCGTAACACCGAAAAACATAGTCAGCGGAATCGTACGCCTGGGATTTTTCATTTCACCAGCCGCATACCCCACCCGCTCAAACCCCATATAAGAGAACACCACCATCATCATCGCAGCGACGATATTGCCTATGGGCCCCAGTGCCCCTGTCGGCGGTGCCGTCGTACCAAGCAAACTCTCCCGATCAAAACCAATAATTAATCCGAGGACAACCAGGAAGAGAAGACCGCCCACTTTGAGGACGGTGGACACCCGCTGATAGATGCTTGCCCTATGAATCCCGATATAATTCAATATACCGAGCAATGTGATGATTCCCAGCGCAATCACGGTACGTGCGAAATCTGACAGCTCGATAAAATAGGTTAAATAAGTTACCGTAACAATCGCAAGACCGGCCAGGGGACTGGTCCGTATGATAAACAATTGAGACCACCCGAATATAAAACCGGCAAACGGTCCAAATGCCCGACTTATATACACATATTCTCCACCAGTCTCCGGAAGACGACTCCCCAGTTCGGCATAAATCAGTCCGCCGATGAAGATAAACCCGCCCGCGATGATCCATAGCCAGATGATGGCGGAAAATGAATCCATAAATCCCGCAATAACCTGCGGTGCGGAGAAGATCCCTGCACCTATGGTAATGCCAATCAGGATCGTAATCCCGTCGAATACGCTAAGGGATTTATACAGGGCGGGTCGGTCTGTGTTCTGGTCTGGTGAGGTCATGGTTTATTTCCGCAGATACTTGTGCACGACGCGCCAGTCGGCATGGCGCGACCGGCCGGATAGGATATTACTCCCAATGGGTTTGCTCTTCATAGCGATGGTCACCTGTACCTACCGTGGGGTGGTCAGCCATGGGTTGCTCCTGCAAGAAACATCCTGTTGTTAAGGATCTGAGTAGGATCGTCATTTGAGATGGTAATATTAGACAAGTAACAGGTCTTAATCAGGATTATCAAGAGATAATGATTAGCTCCGGCTTATTGACATGGCCTTCCCCATGGATATATTCAAGGCATACAACAATAAATCCAATTCCTCAGGTAAAATATTGGAGGCTATATGATGACGGACCAGGCTTATTTTGAGCGGGTTACCAATACCCAGAAGCGGATCCGGCCCGCGACCTATGTCTGTCACAAGGTGGCAGATCCAGTTATTGTGGATGGTCGGCTGGATGCGCCGGCCTGGAAACGCGCGGCGTGGACGGATTTGTTCGGGCATATTGAGAATCCTGAAATCATTCCAGAATGGGCCACGCGTGCGAAAATGTTATGGGACGACCGATATTTTTATGTGGGGGTTGACATGGCGTGTCCCGATGTCTGGGGTACGATCACCACACGTGATGAACACGTCTATGCCTATGACCCCGATTTCGAAGTGTTTATCGATCCGGATGGTGATGGTGAACATTATATGGAATTCGGGATGAATGCACTCAATGGCGTCTATGATTTTTTGCTCCATAAACCTTATGACCGGGGCGGTGGAGAAACCCGTGAGATCGACTGGAACTGGGAAGGATTGCGCAGTGCGGTTCAGGTTCAGGGTACACTTAATGCTCCGTGGATCGAGGATACCGGTTGGACGGCAGTTATTGCCTTCGATTATGAGAGTATGAAAGCCAACGCGCCCACAGCACCCTTCCCTCCTCAAGATGGGGATGTATGGCGCGTGAATCTATCACGCCTCGTAAGAGACCGGGCCAACACCTGGACCGGGAAGGACTGGACCTGGTCCTGTGTTGGTGTGTATAGCATGCATATTCCGGAGTTATACGGCTATGTCCAGTTCTCGGAACACGAGGTTGGGACGGCGCGTGTGGCATTCGAGGGGAAAACGTGGTGATTTCGGACTGATTGTAAAATCATGATCCCGGTGGGGGACATCGATGAAAGATACCCGAGCACAGGAAGAGTTTAATCAAGCTGAATGGCATAATCCTGACAACTGGAGTAGCATCTATTTCAGTAAAAAGGATTCAAGAATAACGGTGCCCAAGAGAAATCAAAAACATGGTTCGACCATCAATTTTGGAAGTCCGGCAGGGGCGCGATGGCTCTATTACTTTTTTATCCTTTTTTTTCTCATTGGTGGTATACTGGGCGCAGGGCTTACTTTTGCTTTAATGACCATCATTTAGCGAAAAGCCAATCTTATCTTCACGAAATCCATCAGATGACACGACGCACATCACAAAGGCTGAGTTAAGGAGAATAATATGGAAAAGCTCGTCGGGCTCTATGCCAGTACGCAACAGATGGTAGAAGATCCTGCCTATTTTAAGACACTTCAAAATGAATTGGGATTAACCCACGTAATTATGGGCGGAGAGTATCTCCTATCTGAAGCGACTCAGGCTAAAAATCCGATGGCCCCTGGCCAGGAATCGAACGCGCCTTGCAGAGGTGGTGTTACGGATACAGAACTACGGCAGGCGCTGGATGCCGCTCATAACATGGGTTTACAGGTGTGGTTCTGCACTGGCGGGTGGCATGGCGGAGGTGGAAATTGTCCAGAACTGTGTATGACGGATATGAATCATCATCGCCTCAGTGAGGTGCCGAAGATGCGATATGCCAGGGAGCAACATGCCGTAGCTTTTTGTCCTGGAAATGAGGAGATGAGTGCCTGGTTCGAGGCAACCATTTCAGAAGTGATGGCCACATATCCCTTCGAGGGGGTAGATTTGACTCATTTTCGATATACAGCCCCCGCCTTTTTACACAACCTGTTTGGTTGCGGTTGTGCCCGCTGTGAGGCATTGGCCCATCGTCAGGGGTATGATTTTAATCGCATGCGAAAAAGTGTACTAACCTTCTGGGATCGGCTTCATCATCTGGACGCAAAGGCCATCCGAGACGCGGGTGAACATGGCATCGGGCTTATGGATTTATCCGAATGGTTAGGCATAGATGCCGGTCTGTCTCAATGGTTTGAATTTCGTGCCGGAGTGATCAACGGCCATCTACGCACTTTCAAGGAAGCTGCCCACGCTGCGGCGGATCGCCCCATTATGTTTGGCAGTGACACCTTTCCACCAACCTTCGCGCCATTAGTCGGACACAGCTATAAATCGTCTATGGATTGGGCGGATTACACGAGCCCCTTGCTGTCCCATGTGGAGGTGTTCGTCCTGTCAACTTTTGCCACCTACGCCGATCTGCTCTGCACGTGGACCGATGGCCTGGCAGAAGAGGACGCCCTCCGATTTGTTTACCGGCTCTTTGGATATGACCATGTAGAAAAAATGCCCTTACGCCTGGAAGATATCGGCATCGAAACACCCGATTGTGAAAATAACACAGCGGCCTTGTTTGATATTGTCGCTTTGGAATTACACCGGGCACGATTATACAATACCGGCGAGATCCCGTCCTACCCGGTAATCAAAGGAGCGACCTGGTCTTCTGATATAATCCGTCGGTTAATTGCGACGGCCGATCAAATGGGCCATGAAGGAATTATTTTTCAGGGAACGGATGCGCTGGTTGATTACGAAAAGGAATAAAGAGGCTACGACTGGTTATTTAATAATTTGATAATATGTTCGGCACCAATTTCTGATGAATGACCAAAGGCATATACGTATTCTTTGCGAATATCTGCAATCTGCTTTTCAAAGCTCGGACGTTCCGTTTTTAACCTTTCGATGGTTCGAGGGACCTGGTCGATTTCATCGGGCGAGAGTATGATACCGATTTTCGACCGGGCTTCCAGCTCCAGGGTGGGCAACTCGATCTCCCGGTATCGGTCGTTATTTATTTTTAATGGGACATCCAGAAACAGGACCGGGCGATTGGTTCCCAGGGCATATTCAAGGGACACGCCAGAATAGTCGGAGATCAGCACATCTGCTTTAAACAGGGAATCATTCGTGGCCACGGACATTTCTATTGTTAAAGCCGCATCGTCAAACCGATTTCGGATCCGCTCGATGATTTCCGGGGTTCGCTTGACTGTTTCCGGATGGGGCCGAACGATGACCCGATAATTTTCTTTAAGCAACATGCCGACGAGTTGTTCACCAACCGACTCCAGGATGTTTTGCTTACCCCAGGATGGGGCGATCAGTATAATATTTCCCGGTGGGGTATCAGCATACTCCGTTTTATGAAACGCCGCATAAATCGTCTCCAATCGGAAATATCCAGCATTGACCAATTGTTTCTCAGGCACACCATTTAACGCTTCATGTTTCCTGATCTCCCTGTTCTGATGCGGCCCGACGCACAGGATCGTATCATAATGGTCAAACGCGCCGTAGCGGTATATCATATGCGTACTGACCAGCGAATGATAGATATAGACATAATGGACGGGATGACCGGACCGTTTCAGATAAAAATGATTCAAGTCCGTCATCGTCATAACGAACACTCGGCACTGGATAGACCCCAAAACCACTGCCAATAGGCTATTGAAGAAAAAAGATTGCACCCCATCAGGTGGATTCTCAAGTATCGGATCTGTTGGTTCGGATGTGATATAATAGACGGTCTCGCCGTGGGTTTCTGTCAGAGTCCGTAACAAGCCTTCGAGATAGCCATAATATTGCCTGTTCTCATGAAAGAACACAATGCGCTTATCGGCGGCCGGAATCTTTCGAAAACGGAACCAGTCAGATACTTCTTTGAAGAATTGTTTCATGGGGTCGAATCACCTGACATAGTGGATCTCACACGGGTAATATCCTGAATGGTATCTATCTCATGCCAGCCGCGGTCGATACATACAGCTTGAACTTCCACGCCGTGGTTGATCATGTATTGGATCAAGTCGGTCAGATAGGCCTTCTGAAATTCTTTGGCACGGACAAAAGATTTACCTGAAAATTCCTGTACCGCCTGCTTATAAAATCTCGTAAATGTTTCCGCCCCTTTTTTCGTAAATTTGATCAGTCCGATAAACTCGCCCTGGGCGTCTTCCGGGTGGTCTATAATCTTACCGATCTCCTTAACATCCCCTGCCTCATTCCAAATGGTCTTCTCCGCTTCCGAGATTGGATGATGCGTACGTCCATCATACTGAGATTTCCAACCGGTATCTACGATCACAGAAATATCCCCGTCCGAGTGCTTAAGATCCCCGACGACCTCCTCACGAAACACGATATCGGAATAGGAAGCCATAAAGGCATCGTCCATGGCAGATTCTGCATGCATTAGAGAGATAAGAATGTTATTCGATTCGTATTGTTCATTGAGATGATAGGTAAGATCAGGCAGCCTTATTTTTTCCTGTTTGTATCCTTTAACGACATGAATATCATGAATATCATGCGCCCGATACGCCTCCAACTGGTGTTGCAGGATACTCTTTCCATTAACGGGTAATAAACATTTCGGAGTCTCTTCCGTCATATGTTCAAGTCGGCTTCCCATACCTGCGGCGATAATAATGGCTTTCATGGTTCCTTCCTGCTTTGACGTGCGATGAATAGGTTGCAAGGCAGACCACACGGTTGAAACAGATCTATCTGAATTTTCGGTTGGTATTATATGAAAGGAAGGCGGGTTGTGTCAATGGAAGAACGGGATAGATAAGATAGAAAGTGGGAATGTCGCGAAAGTGGGAAAACATAAAGCACCGAGACCACCCACCCCCTACCTATTGAGGAAGGGGGGTGGGTCAAGTTACTTCAACAAGGTCATGCGTTGGGATTGTGCGTAGCCAGTACTGGAGGTTATCCGGTACATGTAAACGCCTGAGGCGACTGTGTGCCCCTGGGTATTCACTGCGTTCCAGGTAGCTGTATAGCGACCGGGTTGCTGGACCTGATCTACCAGGCGGACCACTTCCTGCCCCAGGAGGTTGTAGACAACCAACGTCATATGTGCGGGTTGCGGTACCTCATAGGCGATGGTGGTGCTCGGGTTGAAGGGGTTCGGCCGGGCGATGGCCAACGAGAAGGTACCCGGAACGTCAGCCCCTCTGGTTAACGTCTGTGTTACCATGCCATATTGGACGGGAACTATCTGTGCCCGCCAGTCGGCCAGGACGGCCTCCGTCAAGGTCAGTCCCACGCGACCGTCGTGGAGGAGTGTAATCGGAATCAGCAAGACGGGTGACTGGTCCACCGGCACCCTGGTTTCGGGTGTGATGCCATGAATCAAAACCCTCAACGTACCGGCTTCAATGCGGCTATCAATAAATATACCGGCCAAATTTCCAGGTAGAAAGGGGGTGCCCACCTTCATGCTTTTCGGATCAAAAGTGAATGTGGCCTGCGCACCTGCGATAAGAGACTGGCCATCAAAACGGACTGGAATAGCTTGTTGGCCGTTGGCTAACGTAATCGGCTCACTCAGATTGATGGCCACGGGACCAGTGGGTACCTGCTTGCCTACGGACTGCTGGAGGACGCCCAGAATCTTGTTCACAATGGCAATGGCGTCTGCCACATTAAGATCATCATCGCTATCTGCTGCGTTGGACACCACAAAACCGGTCGTATTCCCATCAGGCAGGGTGTTGTTCACTATATTCCGGATCAAGCTGATGATATCCAAGATATTGATCTGACCGTCGAAATTGGTATCACACCGAATACCTATGAATACCCGGCCATCATGATCGCCTGCATTGAGCGGTTCGCCTTGCGGGTTACCTGCCTGGACATTGAATACATCGAGGTCAACAAAATCACCGCGTGTGGCCGCCCCGCCTTCGGTCGGTCCTTGTATTAATATTTTGATGGTGGCGAAACACGAAAGCGAATCTGCCGGATTGGGCGCGATGGAATCGCCACTCGCGCTGAATATGATAAAATGCGCCACACTGTCTGTCTGGACAAACGACACCGTAAAATCAGGCACCTGGTTCGTATTTTCAACCTCCAGAATACATGCCCTGGACAGGTCCTGTACCTTCACCGACGCCTGGAAACCGCCCACATAGGTGGAATCCTGATTATCCAGTTTGAGTTCCACGGTTACCGTATCGCCAATGTCTCCGATGGTTGAGGTGACCACAACATCGATGCCATCATTCTCATCGGGACCGGTGGTCCTTATTATTCTATTCTTCGCGCCATCTGTAATAAACAAAGCGGCTTCTGTTATGACCAGACCGCGAGGCTCGCCCAGGATCGGATCAGCCAGCAAGCCTGTAAAATTGAGGTCCGAAGCATCTCCACCGTTGAGCGGCACCATAATGACCCGACCATTAATTGCATCAGCGATAAACAACTCCGGATCCGGCCCCCCAGCGAAACCAATCCCCCAAGGACCATTCAGGGTGTTGGTTGTATCTATATTCATGTGACTCCGGTCACATGAAAAAGAAAAAATGCTTAAAATCCAGACATCCATTATTACTAGGAACGACATCAAATAACGTCAAGCGTGTTTCATTTTCGTGATCTATCCACGTGGATGATACAGATATTACTGACCTCCTTGTCGACGGTCAATGCCCTAAACCCTTCGCACTGGGCCTTGGAACTCCTGCAAGGTGAAAAGGTCAAAACGTAAATACGCTCGTAAAAAATTCGGATTAGTGGGGAGCATGGCAGGATGGAAGTTCTTGGGATGAAACATTGTTGCAATCACACTCGTCATATCCTGAACGATGGGATACCATCATAGGTAGGCTCGGTAGGATTTTATTTTAAATTTAATATTTCCCATGTGGTTCGATATGTTGAAAAATTACATAGCCATTGCCCTGCGTAATTTCTTGAAACATAAAAGTTATACTATGATCAACATCGCAGGGCTCGCCATCGGGATGGCCTGTTGCCTTTTGATTGCCTTATATGTACAGGATGATTTGAGCTATGACCGATACCATACAAACGCGGATCGGATTCATCGTATCACGTTGCATGGTCGTCTTGCGGGCATTGAAATCCATTCGGTGACTTCGGCGGCCCCAATGGCGGGCGTTCTTGTTAGTGAATTTCCTGAAGTTGAAGCGGCGGTTCGGTTGGATGACACGTCTGATATTCTGGTTCGTTATGGTGATCGACAATTCAACGAATCCAGGATATTCTTTGCGGATTCAACCTATTTCAAGATTTTCGATCTGGCATTGATCAGTGGAGATCCAAACACCGCATTAAGCAAACCAGCCACGGTTGTGCTTACGGAAGAAACGGCTGTAAAATATTTTGGACAGGAAGAGCCCCTCGGAAAAACAGTCCGTTTCAATGACAACCGAGACTATACGGTCGCCGGGGTATCAGAAAATGTACCTGCCAACAGCCATTTTCATTTTGACATGCTGGCCTCCTTCGTCTCGCTTGAAAGAGCGGACAGCCCTATTTGGATCAATAATTCTTTTACGACCTATGTCCTCCCCGCCGACCAGGCCTCCGCTGAACAACTTTCTGCGAAATTTCCTGATCTGGTCCGAAAATATGTAGCTCCGCAGATTGAACAGGGGATTGGCAGTTCATACGACGAGGTCGTGGCAGCCGGGGGGTTGTATGAATTCGGACTCCAACCGTTGACAGATATCCATCTTCGATCCCACCTGGAGGGCGAATATGAGGTCAATGGCAACATCACCTATGTGTATACCTTTTCTGCGATTGCGGTATTTATTCTTCTGCTGGCGTGTATTAATTTTATAAATCTATCTACCGCCCGCGCTGCGACACGCGCCCGGGAGATCGGTGTCCGCAAAGTCCTGGGGGCAGATCGCGGGCAGCTATTCCGTCAGTTCTTAAGTGAATCCACAATCATGAGCTTCCTCGGTGTTCTCCTCGCCGTGGGCCTCGTATCAGCCGTGTTACCCGCCTTCAATTCATTTACAGAAAAAGCTATTTCGCTTAATACGCTCTTCGGAGGATGGGCATGGATAGGCGTCCTTGTTTTTGCCCTGCTGGTCGGTCTGATTGCCGGTCTTTATCCTGCGATCTATCTCGCGGCCTTTCGACCCACCGAGGTCCTCAAGGGTAAACTCAGCAGTGGAGCACGGAGCAATCATCTCCGCAGTCTCCTGGTCGTCTTTCAATTTGCGATTGCCATCATTCTCATTGCCGGCACGTTAATTGTAGGCCGTCAGGTGGATTTTATGCGAACCAAATCATTAGGTTTTAACAAAGAACAGGTGGTGGTTATTCGCAGGGCCGGCGCACTCGGTGACCAACGGGGGGCCTATGAATCACAGATAGAACGTGACCCGAATGTCATAGCTGCGGCAGCCACCCGCCATCTACCAGGTCGGGATACCGATAATAATGCCTTTCGATTGGAAGGCAGACCGACCTCAGAAAATTATCTCCTGGCCACCTTGACCGTAGGCTATGATTTTATTGAGACATTAGGTATAGAAATGGATTCGGGACGGCCTTTCTCCCGTGATTTCGGCACCGACAATACAGCCTACATCATCAATAAGGCCGCCGCTGAGAAATTGGGGTCTACCACCCCATTAACAGAGCGCATCATTGAACCGGACCCGAATCCCGCGAACAGGAATATTGGTCCAATTATTGGCGTAGTTAAGAATTTTCACTTTGAGACCCTGCAGGAGGATATTAAGCCCATGATTCTACGCTTGCGGCCGGACGCCCGATTTATCATGGTCCGGGTGATGGCCCATGGGATGCAGGCCACCCTGAATACCCTTGAGGAGACCTGGCGATCGATGACGGGCGGTCAACCTTTTAAATATTCCTTTTTAGATCAAGATTTTGATAATCTGATGCGGGCAGACCAAAAGCTTGGGGAGCTTTTCAGTTTTTTTTCAATGCTCGCGATAGCTATTGCCTGCCTGGGGCCCCTTGCTCAAACTCTATATTACCTATATTTAAGAGGGTTTCGGCCTCATCAGCAGGTCTTTTAAGTGATTTGAATAGTTTAGATGACCGATTGAGCGCCTGTCGAGCCTGGTGCCAACGTCCCTGACGTCGTTTAAGCCGTCCGATCCGTTGCAGCACTTTGGCCAATCCATATTGATATCCACATTCCTCACATATACTTAACGCCCTGTCATAATAAGTCTGGGCTTCTCCCCATCGTCCTATTTTATACAAGGTATCCCCGAGATCCAGTTGCATATTTACCCGGTCAACCTTTCCTCCCTGTCTCGTATCCACCTGGTCAATCGCAGAAAGGATCATATCCACGCCGGTCTCAAGATCCATCTCTTCGATATCAGAATCGCGAAACTGGTCGATGAGTCGTTCTTCGGCAAGTGTCGTCAGCGTTCGGTGAACTTCATCCTGAACGCCCTTATCCCATGTGCTTTTATCCTGTATAACCTCGGCGACACGTTCCAATGCATGTATCGCCTTATCGAGTTGTGTTTTCTTCATTATAAAATCCTATGTTTTCTAACAACCTTAAACCTTCTATTTCGGTCCATCTCCGCCCATCGGCCAGCGCGATCGGGTGTTCGGCTTGATTTTATTGGCATGATCGGTTATTGGAAGATCACTACACATCGGAAGCCATCTCTGATAATGGGGTTCACATCTCTCAGAATCTGTTCCCATTATAATAACCTGATTTATAGCCCAACTTCAATAAGGGAATGCCTTAATTTATAATGATTTACCCTTAGTTTTCAATTATCTTTCTGTAAAATAAAAATATAAGACGTACAGGTAACAAGTCTGTCTTTACTTTGAAATAATTAATGTCATTCGTTTATTAAATAAAAACACGATAATAAAATCACAAGACCTGAGCGCATCGTTAAAAACGTATCGACATGTTTTACCTATTGACCCCGATAGGGACCGGGTGTATGCTGATAAGTGCTTAACAAAGGACTTTTATCCCCGAACATAATCACTTGTCGTATGCTATTGAAGTTGTATCATTAAATATGTCTGTCGACAAAAATACAAAATATAAAGCTGAATAAATGATTTCTTTTTATTCGGGACAGTGAAACACCCTCACCACATCACAACTTCAAGACAATGTGGCCACCTGTTCCTGCCACAGTCGGGCGGCTGAGTTTGAGCGAATATGGGATAGTTATGAGTTCTGAATCTATAGGAGGCATCGGATGAGCGAAAAATACTGTGTACGGGATGGGTTTAATCTGCCGGATGAATTCCACGGTCATCCAGGGGGTATTTCACGGGTAATCATGGGGCCGGATGTACAACAGACCGAGCGGCCGGATGCGGTTAATTCCGCGCGACTGGTCATTCACACCAACGAATATGCTGTCGGCGGGGACTCCGGCCATGCCCATACCCACAACAATCAGGAGCAGGCATTTTATATCCTGGAAGGCACCATGGAAGTCACAGTCGGGGCGGACACCTATGAAGCGGGCCCCGGTGACACAGTATTTTTACCGCGCAACGTGATGCATGGCCATCGGAATATCGGTAAGGTCCCCCTAAAGTTTTTATTTATCAGCACGATATTGGATGAATGAGGGAGTTGTCCGTTAGGGTGGTCAGGCGTCTTTCAGGTCCGTGGCGGAGGTCAATTTTTTCAGAATATTTATCTGTACCGGCATATCTATACGAATGGGTGAATCGCGCCCATTACGATGTAATGTTTTCAGTCGATGACGGTCCCCTAAGCCAAGGGCCAGGCTTTGCCACTCTGTGGTTAGAAACGATTCGAAAATATAAAAAGACCTGGCATACCAGGATACATGAAAATGTTGATGTGCGATTAATATAAACCGATGCCCCTTGCGAAGTTCTTCTGTCATTAACTGATCTGAATATCGGAAATCCGATGGGTTTTGTTTTAATGCGCCAACCTGGAACGACGGTTCAGAGCCCGGACAGATGATCCGTGGCCGATAGACTCTCTTGTTACCCGTGCCCTCGGGTCGATACGGTCGAATGTCAACAATATATCCCCCCGGTTTAAGCACACGATCCATTTCATCAAGGGCATGCCCCATGCCCGATCGATCCACTCATCAGTAAGACCAGGAGAGGGCCACCACGTCGAAAGTTCCCTCCGAGAAGGGCAATATTACCGCCGAGGCTACGAGGAAACGAACCTTTTCCTTCAGGAGATCCCGACGGGACTGGTGCGCTTTCTTGATCTGTGCCCTGTTGATATCGATGCCTATGATCCTGGCCACAGGACGTACGATCTTGCGGGTCACGCGTCCGTCACCACAACCGATCTCAAGGACCTGCGCATTCTGCCAGTTTATATATCGTTTGAGCCAACGGGCTTCCCGCTGTTCAGGGTCACGGCGTATACCGTTCATATGAGCTCCCTTTTATACTTCACATCCAAACATCATGCAGGATGGTTATATCAATGATCGACACGATCATGATCACTTTCATTCCATGTTTTATCCGAAAATGAGGCATGGTCATTCTTTGTTATGTGGTGATTATTTACTCAGGAAAGGAATTACACCTGGGTTGTATTCCATCAAAACCTTAGTAAAGGATGTGCAAGTTGAGATACTTTGAAAAACCCTAGATTATTTATCTGTCTTCTTTTCCTGAATTCTCTTTACGATATCGGGATACAACTTCTGGGCGAAATCGGGACAGGTGCCATGTGGAAATTCAACATCGGCGTGGTCACTAAAATAAACGTCGATCTGTTTCCAGTACCCCTGGTCATTACCTATACTCTTGCAGGAGGAGCAGATACGGAGTATGTCCTGAAGATGTTTCACCTCTTCAAACGCTTCCTACAGACGCTGGATCGTTCTATTTTTCTTTTCCCGTGAGGATTTTCTCCTGGATTTCCAGATCGAGCTTTTGATTAACTTCATGGCGATGGGGCGTGCGTTCTTCAAACCCGCTGTTCCGGCTCATCAACATTCTGATGTATTTGTTGGTTCGGTTGACTGTTATGGATAGCGATGGGTACCTGATTGGCGACGGCTTCCATGAGCATCAGATCCTCAACGACCGCGATTACCTCATGGCCTGTGTTCTCAGGGGTTTGAAGCTCACGCAACTTCCTGCTGATCAAATTCAGGGTTTCGAGTTGTTTTATTTTATTTGGGGATTTTCGGTGGTCTCGAATATTCATAATAGTATCAAGGTTGATGGTTGCCATTTTAGTTTTATATAGCTATTAATAATACGATCTAAGATTATCGGCAATCAAAAATATCTACGCATCCTTATTGAAAAAAGGGAGAAAGGCATGTTAACTCTGGAACAGAAAACATTTTATCAGGCCCATGGCTATCTTCATGTTAAGGGCTTGATTACCCCTCATGAGCAGCAGGAACTCAGTGAGGAGTTAGAATGGATATTTTCCACCTGGGCGAATCATGACGCAGCCTGGCAGGGCCCCTGGCGGGAAAAATATATGTCGGAAACCGAAAGCAGTGCAGCCACGCTGATCGCCATGAATGACATGCATTTATTTTCAGACCAGTGGAACCGTATGACCGGTGATCCCCGCATTGTGGGCTGTATCGCCGATTTGATCGGCCCCGATGTAGAACTCCACCATACCACATTGCACGCCAAACCACCAGAGACGGGCAGTCCCTTCCCCCTGCATCAGGATAATGCCTTCTTCGCCCATGCGCAGGCATCGTATGTCGATGCGATCCTTCATATTGATGCCGCGCCCGAAGAGGCGGGCTGTCTACGCTTTATTCCGGGCAGCCACAAACAGGGACCGTTACCTCATATCCGTAACGGTGGTGCCCCCCACCTATCGCCGGACGAGGTGCAATTTTCAGACACGGTAGCTGTACCCGCTGAAGCAGGAGATGTGATCTTTTTTTCCTTGTGGACTATCCATGGATCTGATCTGAACCGAACAAATTTATGGCGGCGTGTGGTACGAATCGGCTATCGTGATCCGGCAAACCCCCAGATAGACGGTCATGCGCTCGGACGATTAGGTTGGATGGTACAGGGCAGGCGACAGAAGGGGGAGGCCGCGTTAGCGATGGCTCGATAGGACAGGAAAGATGAACCGAAATATAAGGTGGTGGTGGGAAATTAAGTAAGGTTACTCGAACGCAATTTTATTGACAGTTGCCGGTAGATCATGGATAATGCACAAGAATTAACCATTACTAACTTTATATTCAGGAGAGTATCTGTGAAATCTCAAATCATCATATTCTTATGCTCTGCGGTTTTAATCTGTTTGCCCAGCCCGTCAAAAGCCCAATTAACCACGGATAAAGAAAAATTCAGCTATGCCGTAGGCCTTTCTGTTGCTAAAAGTCTGGAACAGGATGGCCTGACCGTCGAAATGGATGCGTTCATTATGGCGATCAAAGATGTGTTAACCGGAAAAGAGCCAAAATTGAGTTTGGATGAAATGAATACAGCCATCCAATCCTTCCAGCAGAAACAACAGGCACAGCGACAGACCGCAGGGGCCGGCAACGTCAAAATCGGACAGGCTTTTCTCGATGCCAACAAATCGAAACCTGGGGTGGTCACCCTGCCCAGCGGGGTGCAATATAAAATTATCAAGGTAGGGTCTGGAAAAAAACCCACTCTGCAGAATATGGTCACGGTTCATTACAAGGGCACGTTGATTTCCGGTGAAGAGTTCGACAGCTCCCACAAAGACAACAAGCCGGTCTCCTTCCGGTTAAATGGTCTGATCCAGGGTTGGCAGGTCGCCATCCCTTTGATGCCGGCCGGGTCCACCTGGCGGTTGTTCATCCCTGGCGAAATGGCGTACGGGCTGCGGGGTTCACCCCCCAAAATCGGTCCGAACGAAACCTTGATCTTTGATATCGAGCTGATCTCTGTACAATAATGTCTGTCACATCCGGCTCTTCCGGCGCTGACCGGTCCTCTTCGGGGACGACCCCGCTATCCAAATCTAAAGATCCAACCTCTCTTCGACCCACAGGTAGACGTATCGTCACCTTGCGGGCGGTCCTCCTTGGGGGCGGGTTGTCCATCCTGTCATGCATTTGGATGACGTATTCCACATATATCGGTAAGTCCTCTTCCATGCCGGTCGCCCATCTGCCGGTTGCCGCCCTGTTTCCATTTATACTGGTCGCACTCGGACTAAACCCGCTGCTTCGAAAATCGGGGATGGCACGCCCACTGGCCTTCCCGGAACTGATGGTTATCCTCTTCATGCTCATGGCCGCCTCTATGGCACCGGGTTGGCCCTTCGCCTCCTATATTGTCTCGCTGGTCTCCGCACCGTTATATTATGCCACGCCGGAAAACAGATGGGGCGATCTGCTCTTTCCCCATTTACCCGAATGGCTGATGGTCAACAATAACGGGGGCACTTTAGCGTGGTTTTATGAGGGGTTACCGGCAGATCGCCTCATACCCTGGGGTGTCTGGCTCGCCCCTTTGTTCTGGTGGTCCACCCTCTTTATCGCCCTTTTTACGGTATGTGCCTGCCTCATGGTGCTCATAAGAAAGCAATGGGTGTCATCTGAAAAACTCGCCTTTCCACTCGTACAGGCCCCCATCATGCTGGTACAGGAAGACAAAGATAATCCAGGTTGGCCCAAAGTCTTCAACCAACGCCTCTTCTGGTTTGGGGTCGCCCTACCCCTCTTTATTATCTGTTGGAATATTCTCAGTTATTTCCAATGGATGGTCCCCATTCCCATTGGTAAAGATTATATCACCCCCGTCACCCTTGCCACAGGGTTTCCCCCCATGCTGATACGCATGAATTGGCTGGTCTTTGGATTCGCGTATTTTGCACCGGTTGATGTGTTGGCAGGCGTCTGGTTCTTTCGGCTGTTCAATCTGGTGCAGGAAGGCATTCTGGCACAATTCGGCTTTAACCTTACCGACTCCAAAGCCGGTGTGACCAGTGTAACCTCCGCCCAACATATCGGGGGATTTATATTTTTCATTCTCTGGTCTCTCTGGATGGCAAGGCGTCACTTACGCTCTGCCATATCGAGCGCCGTCGGCCTGCCCTCAGACGCTGATGATCGAGACGAGCTGATCTCTTATCGGTCCGCATTGATAGGCCTGGTCCTGGGATTGACCTATATGCTGATCTGGTTAACGAAGGTTGGCATGGAAACATGGATAGCGGTTATCCTCCTGGTTTTTGTGTTGCTCTTTTACTATGGCGTAACCCGGATCATTGCAGAATCGGGTCTGGTCCTACTGGATCTCCCCCTTAACCCCCATGACTTTACCGTTTCACTTGTCGGTTCCGCGAATATGACCCCCTCAAGCCTGACGTCCCTGGGCCTTTCGTCGGCTTTTGCAAGAAACTGGCGTACATTCGGTATGACCTTGATGGCCCATGTAGGCAAGGTGAGTGACGGGATGCGTGGTGAAAAACGGGCCTTGTTCGCCGTGGTCTTTCTCAGTATGGGTCTCAGTATGACCACCTCGGTATTCTACACCATATATCTGGGGTATGAAACCACCGGGGCAGCACAGTTCGGAGGGTGGACATTTACCGCAGGCAATCGGCTCTTCTTCGATACGATAATCCGATGGATGAATAACTTAACGCCAACCGGTATTACAGATATGGGATTTTTTGGGGTGGGCGCCGCCATGATGTGGATGTTGATTAAACTTCGCTATTTTTTCCCTGGCTGGCCGCTACATCCTGTGGGTTTTGCTATCGGTTCCTCTTTTGCGGTGAACCAGGCATTTTCCTCTATCTTTCTCGCCTGGTTCATAAAAATCATACTCCTCAAAATAGGCGGCCTGCCACTGTATAAAAAAGCACAGCCTTTTTTCCTCGGTATTCTGGTGGGCTTCAGTATCGGTGTCATGCTCGTATTTATTGTGGATACGATCTGGTTTCCGGCGCAAGGCCATGAGATTGATAATTGGTAACCCAGGCGGTTCCTTAACGCCTGATAGATTCACGGTTGACATTTGACCGTCCTCGCGGTATAAATGAGAAATCATCTCCTCTACATTTAACACTAAAATTAACAGACCTACTCGTACAATGGGAGTATGGTAGGATAGCGGGTATCAGTATGGCAGGACGAACCTTGTTCCCATCCTACCATCCAGCCCTCCTCTATCCCGCCCCTCCAGGAGAATTTTAAATGGGTATTTATGAAGATTTGGGCGTGCGGCCTGTGATCAATGCACTCGGTACCAATACCCGATACGGCGGGTCGTTGATGTCACCGGAAGTTTTGGAAACCATGCGCGAAGCGTCACAACAGTTCTGCCTGCTGGATGAACTGCATGAGAAAGCCGGAGAAAAAATCGCTGACATGCTTGATGTGGAAGCAGCTTATGTTACGTCCTGTGCTGCCAGCGGTCTGGTGATAACCACCGCAGCCTGTATGACAGGCATCGATCCTGATAAAATACGCCAGTTGCCCGATACCAGAGGATTGAGAAATGAAGTGATCATCCAGAGGCGCCATCGGATCGCATATGATCAGGCCATTCGGTTGACGGGGGCAAAATTGATCGAGATCGATGATAATGAAAAAGCGCCGGTGGCCGCCATGAAGGCGGCCATTAACGACCAAACGGTGGCTATTTTTTATCTCGGAAAAGAAATCAACCACCCCCACTCGGTCCCGTTTGATCAAGTGATTGAAATGGCCCATACAGCCTCCGTTTCAGTGATTGTGGATGCCGCCTCTGAATGTCCACCTCTTTCCACTTTAACCCGTTATACCAAAGCAGGTGCTGATCTGGTTATCTTCAGTGGCGGCAAAAGTCTGTCGGGACCTCAATCGACCGGGCTCCTTCTGGGTCGGAAAAATCTGATACAAGCTTGTGCGGCGAATGGAACCCCATTTGCTACGGTTGGACGCCCCATGAAAGTCAGCCGCGAAGAAATCATAGCCTTTATCAAAGCACTGGCGTTGTACCTTGCCCGGGATCATGAAGCGGATATCGTCAGATGGCGAGGTAAAATTCGATACGTCCGGGACGCTCTAGCGAAGGTGCCACATATCAACATGGAGGAGCGGGTCGACAGTGACACGTATATCGTCCCCAAGCTTATCATACACCTTCATCCAGAGGGCGGGCTTACGGGTGAAAAGGTGATTAAAGCGCTACTGGATGGCGAACCGCGTATCGTCGTCGGTGGAGATGATCTGACCGATGGATTTACCATTAATCCACACAATCTTCAGTCCGGACAGGAACAGATCGTGGCGGCGCGGTGCAAAGCGGTCCTCACCGCACAGGGATAGAAGAGGCATGCAACAATTAGCAGACAAGCCGGTTCCAGGCCTCTCATCTAGTATCTTCCTCGACACTGAGAGGTTCATAACGGATTTTGATCTGGTACAACGGTATGGTTTTACTGCCGTTGAGGTAGGCTGTGAGCAGACGGGACCAGCACTTTGTGATACAAAAGCATACACACAGTTAATCACTTGAAAAAGACGATTGAAAGGCCCCTGTCCTCCTTACATGCATCGTATCGTCCTGAACGGGACATTTCACTCCTCGAGGAAGACCGACGCCAACGGGCCGTAAATCACACAATAAAGGCGCTGGATCTGGCTTGTGACCTTGGCATTTCTCTCGTCATTCTGCATTGTAGTGAATCACCAATTCAACCAGGTGACCGACCGAAACGACTTGACCAGGCCCGCCGTAGTCTAGCCGCTCTGGTATCAGAAGCCCGGCATCGGCAGGTTCATCTGGCTGTAGAATTTTTACCTCCGGAATGGCTCGGGGCTGGTAGCGAAATCTCTGATTATACCTGCACCCGCGAGATGGCCGAGATTTCGGTGAGCAAGAGCACCATTACTCTGGATTTGCCTGTCCGCAACCCGGAACTTACCCTCCGCTTGACAGGCATCCTGGTTAACCAAATCACCATTGATGGGCAACCCTTGCGCGAAGCCAAGACAAGGCGCGGATTCAAAAGCGGCACCTTTTACCGGTCGGAGATTGAAACGCTGCTGGCATTCAATCCACAGGACAATAAAGTGCGTATCGAGGTAAACTGAGTCGGAATATTTTATGGGATGAGGGGATGGAAGACGGGTTACATTTTTCGAATAAGACCCGTGTCATTTTAGAACCGCCTTGCCGACGATGGACATGTTTTGAATTCAGCGTACATACCCCGCAACGTGCTGTGGGGCAAAGACCTCGCGATTCTTTTTCAACTACCGGTAAATAACAGCAAAGGAAAAGAATATGACTGATCCAACACAAATTCCCTTTCTAATAAAGCTAATCGATGATGATTCTGAAAAAGTTCGAAGAGCGGTGGCAGATGCCCTGATCGCTTTTGGTTCTCCGCTTGAAACAATGCTTACCCAACTTGAAAAACCGTTAGAAAAAAATCAGATCCAAAGGATGGAAGCATTACTTAAGGAATATACCCCCTCTACACCTTCTCCGACCGACAAAATGGAAAATGGGGTACGGTTCCAACCCGGCCAGCTAGTCCAGCATAAAAGGTATAAATATCGTGGTGTGATTGTGGCCTTCGATTCCACTTGTGAGGCGGAGGAAGATTGGTATCTTGCCAACCAGACGCAACCGGATCGGAATCAACCCTGGTATCACGTATTGGTCCACGATTCTGAACAGGTCACCTATGTTGCGCAGACCAATCTGGAAGCGGACGACCAGAAGATGCGTGTAGACCACCCGCTGATCTCTCATTTTTTTTGCGATTTCCAAGAGGGCCATTATACCAGGAATGATACCGCCTGGCCGGGTGAATAAATATAGGTCACGCCATAAATAGAAGCTGGAAGGCCGTTTATTCTGTTTTCTCGGGTATAATACCCCGTAGCTTGCTACGCTTGTTTTAAGGAAGTATATTTTGTGGCATGAGTGAACTACTTCACAAAAGCCACAATGTAACTGTATTACTATATCATC
>Ga0115002_10000798_pt1 | contig 44374 bp, 48 predicted proteins | sample ArcticOcean_MG_C_8_FD_89576 | JGI IMG/M metagenome (GOLD analysis project Ga0115002, IMG submission 89576) | Marine microbial communities from western Arctic Ocean - ArcticOcean_MG_CB11_86 | ecosystem: Environmental > Aquatic > Marine > Oceanic | place: Arctic Ocean: Canada Basin | collected... | reverse complement strand
CGATCTCGCGAGCGAGTTCCTTCTCCGCCAATCTCTGGGCACAGGTTTCCCCTACGTGGCCCGCACCTACAACAGTGATCTTATTCACGCTTATCTGACCATGACTGGAAGGTTGTTTCTTTGTTTTTCAGGGCATTTGCCACACGGGAAGTTACCCGAGATGTGAGGGAAACTCCATGCCCCGGGCGAGGCCGCAGAGGGCGGAAAACGACTCCAGTCAGCCGCCGGTCTGAGAGAGGGCCACCAGCCCACCGGATCCTTCGTCACTCCCTTGGATGAGGTAGTGCCGCTCAGGTTTGATACGGAGCGTATCTTCGATCAACGGGACCAAGTCGTCGCCGTCTCGAAGGGGGTCCCGGAGGTTGGTCTGGAGCGATCCAAATAGACAGGGCCGGAGCTGCCCATCGGCCGTGAGTCGCATACGGTTGCAGCGGTCACAAAAATTGTGGCTCATGGGCGTGATAACGCCCACAGTCCCACGTCCGTCCGGGAAGCGGAAGTAGGTAGCCGGTCCGTTCCCTCTTGGTCCCTCGGCCGGCTCGAGTATTCCCAGCTTCCGAATACGGGCCAGAGCGTCTTGGCAGGACACGTAGTTGTCCATACTGAGCTCGAGGTTGGAGCCGGTGGGCATGAGCTCAATGAAACGCACGTGCCAGGGCCGGTCCCTGGTGATCTGAGCGAAGGCCTCAATCTCATCATCGTTCTGCCCGCCGATCAACACCACATTGATCTTGATCGGCTCGAAACCGAGCTCCTCGGCAGCATCGAGTCCGGCCATGATACGGCTGAACGAATCCGGTCTCCGGGAGATCGCGTCGACCCGTTCCTCCTGCAGGGAGTCGAGCGAGATATTGACCCGCTTCACCCCCGCGTCCCTTAGCCGCTCGCCCTGATCGGCCAAGAGTACAGCGTTCGTGGAGAGCGAGATGTCTTCGATCTCGGAGATAGCCGAGATCATTCCGATCAGCGAATGGAGGTCCTTACGAACAAGCGGCTCCCCGCCAGTGACGCGAACCCTCTTCAGGCCCATTCCGGCCATGACCTGCACGATGCGCGCGATCTCCTCGTAGCTGAGAAGACTCTCTCGCTTGAGCCAGTCGAGCCCCTCCAGGGGCATGCAGTACACACAGCGGAGGTTGCACTTGTCCGTTACCGAAATACGGAGATACTCGACGCTCCGTCCGAATTGGTCGATCATGGCTGCTCGGCCTCACCGGTGGGAGACATCGGAGTGGATCCAGCCACCCATTCTTCCACACCGTCGCTGTAGCGTTCCTTCTTCCAGACCGGGAGTCTTTTCTTGATCTCCTCGATCACGAAACGGGACCCTTCATACGCTTGGGCCCGATGCGGGCTCGATACGGCAATGGCCACGCTGATGTCTCCTACAGCCAACTCGCCAACGCGGTGGACTACAGCAACTCGATCGGTTCCCACTACCTGCGCCGCTTCGGCGGCGATCTCCCTCAACACCGCCACCGCCATCTCCTCGTAGGCGTCATAGCGAACACCACCCACCGAGCGACCGTCGTTGTGATCGCGTACGACACCGACGAAGAGGAGCCCGGCCCCGTCCTCATCCGCGCCCACGCGGCCCAAGACCTCGGCTGGATCAATCGGATCCCTGCCAACCGCAGCGAAGGTCATATCAGCCTCCGGCGACTGGGGGAATCAAGGCAACCTCATCACCATCGTTCAGGAGTGCCGTCGGGTCTGCATAGGCGTGATTGACCGCGACTGCCGGGTCACCGGGAAGCACTGTAAACGCCCCCCCCCGCGATCTCAGACTGGACACCAGATCGGAGACCGTCGCCCCCTCGGGTAGGTCGACGGCGAGTTCTTTGGTGCCCAACAGCTCCCTGTAGGAAGCAAAAAAGAGTGTTCGGATTTCCACGGATGGCGGCACCAAGAAGGGGCGATCCCAGAAGACAAGCAGGGTTCCAGACAGTAGAGGAACCCCCCCTTTCGGGTCAACGTTCCAGAAAGACGTCGCCTGGGCGTCCGCCCGGCCTGCGGCCCTGAGGCGGCCCTCCGCCCCGACCCCCACCTCTGATGTTCTGGATACGCTCGTTCAACTGTTCACGCATGACAACTAACTGCAACAATTGGCTGGCGCTGATCACGCCGACAAGAGCCTCTTGCTCCTCGCGGAAAAGACGCACCTCCTCCTCACGCATCTGGAGCCTGGCTTGGAGCGCTTCGGTAGCCCGGACCTCCGTCAGTTCGTCGCCAGACCCTATATTCATCAACTGGCGTCGCATGGATCGCTCGGACTGACTGAATTTCCGCCGCTGCTCGCCGAACCCCGAAAGGACTTCCTGAAGCCTCTGGCTCTCTTCGTCCGTCAGTCCAAGCTGTTCGCGCACCATGGCGTCGAATCGAGCCTGGATCATCTGCTCCATCTGCGCACGCCGGCCTCCCTGCTCGGGACCACCTCCCCGTTGGGCCGAGAGACCCTCGGCACCACCCACAACGAGGACAGCGACCAGAACGCCGATCACTCTCCTCATCCACCAAGCTCCTCTAGCAGTACAGCCAACTCTTCTTCAGACAAGTCCTCAAGCATCGGCGTATCGGCGACAAGGGCGTCACCGTCAGCCCAGACCATCACGAAGGATTCCTGGGCCAGTTGACTCGTCTCCGGAAGGGTCTGCGTGCGTTGCCAAATGAGGGACGTGCCGAGCGCCAGGACGATCGTGGCCGCGGCGAGAAGCTGCCATCCGATGGTTCGACGCTTTTGTGTCCGATCACGGGCTACCGCTTCTTTGATCTCGCTCGCCAATCCGGCCGGCATCTTCTGAACGGCACCACTGAGCCGTCGAATCAACTCCAGCTCATCAGTGCAGCTCAAACACGAGGACACATGAGCCTCGACGAGGGCACGTTCCTCACCGGTGAGTTCCTCTCTCACCAGTGCCGGCAGAAAGTCCTTGGCGTTTGCGCAGGTTTGGTCCGTCATGGCTCCAACAACTCCCGTAAACGGCGGATCCCGTGGTGGTAGTTCACTCTTGCAGAGCCCTCCGATGAATCGATGATCTCACCGATTTCACGAAAGCTCAAGCCATCGTCGATCCTCAGTCTCACCGAGAGCCTCTGCTTTTGTGGTAGTTCGGCCACGGCAGCACGCACACGATCCGCCTCTGAACGGAGAGTGACCTCCGTTGAGGGATCGTGCCCGGATGCCGAGATGGTGTCCACATTTTCGAGTCCACGTTCCTTCCGCCGGCCCACCTTACGTAGCTGCTCACGGGCCTCATTGCCCGCGATGGCGAGGAGCCAAGTCCGAAACGCAGAGTCGCCCCGGAAACGTCCGAGAGCCCTAAACGCCTTGATGAAACAGTCTTGGCTCGCATCTGCTGCAAGATCTTCCTCTCCGAGAATCGCCACGCATGTTCGGAAGACGGCGGCGTGATGCCGATCCGCGAGCACGTCCATGGCGCAGCTATCGCCAGCTTTTGCACGCTGCACCAACTTCTCGTCCGAAGGTGGCTCGGTGCGTAAGTCCTCGGCCATCATGAATCAGACGCTCTGAATCACCGGAGCGTTAAGTCCAGCTGGAGTATTGAAGAGAGAGGGGCGCGGGCAAACACCCTGAGTGCACGTTCCGACGGGAATCCGACGGCACGGCGCCGCTCTATTCTGCGGGCTGCCCGTCGAGCTGGCTGACCCGTGTGCGAAGGTGCTTTGAAGGTTTGAACACCGGCACGCTCCTGGACGGGACCTCGACACCGTCGCCAGTCCGCGGATTACGAGCCATGCGGCTCTTCCGTTTTCTCACCTTAAAGGTGCCGAATCCACGGATCTCGATATTTTCCCCATTGGCGAGCGCACGCTTTACGGCGTTGAGGAATCCATCGACGACCAGAGCACAGTCCTTCTTGGTAATGCCAGGACCGATGGCTTCTGCGACCTGTTCCACGAGGTCCGCCTTGGTCATCCATTCCTCCGCGATACGTTATGGGTCCGAGCTATGGCAGGGCAGCCACGGTAACGATCCCGAACCTGGAACGTCAAGGGCCCCTTGAACCTACGGGCGCCGAGACTCCATGAATCCGATGAATTGGTCGAAGAGATACCGGCTATCGTGGGGGCCCGGAGCGGCCTCAGGATGGTACTGGACCGCGAAGACCGGCTGGTCCACATGAGCGATACCTTCGACCGTCCCGTCATAGAGATTGACGTGTGTCAGTCGTAGATCGGGGGCGCCCGGAATCTCGTTTGCGTCGCCGAGGGCGACAGCAAACCCGTGGTTCTGAGACGTGATCTCGACCGTGTTGGTGTCGAGATTCCGAACCGGGTGATTTCCACCGTGATGACCAAAGGGAAGCTTGTACGTCGTCGCGCCGTACGCCTGTGAGATCAGTTGATGTCCGAGACAGATTCCGAAGACTGGAACGTCGCTCCCGGCCAGCTTGAGGATCGCGGCTTCGGCGTTCTGAACAGCCGACGGATCGCCCGGTCCATTTGAAACAAACAGCCCGTCCGGATTCTGCGCCAGAATATCCTCAAGCGTCGAATCGGCCGGAATGACGGTGACGCGGCATCCGCCCTCAGCGAGGATCTTAGGCGAGTTCGCCTTGACGCCGAAGTCGTACGCTAGAACGTGAAACCGCTCTTCGCCGACCGACTCCACCACGTACGGTTCGGCCGTCGACACTCCGCACGCCAGGTCGAGACCCTCCATGCGAGGATGGGCGAGCACGCTTTCGAGCAGAGTCGCCTGATCCGTCGCGGCCGGGGCAATGGCCCCGCGCATCGCGCCCTCGGACCGAATGTGCCGAGTGAGTGCCCGGGTATCGATCTCTGCAATTCCTACGACCTCGTTCGCCGTGAGGTATTCTTCCAAGGAAGCCGTTGCCCGCCATGAGGAGTGGTGAGGCGGGAGTTCGCGCACCACGAAGCCTGTGACCTTGGGGCCTTCGGACTCTCGATCTTCATCGTTCACGCCGTAGTTCCCGATCAGCGGGTAGGTCATTACCACGTGCTGGCCGGAGTATGACGGATCGGTGAGAATCTCTTGATATCCTGTCATGGAGGTATTGAAGACAACCTCCCCCAATGAAGGACCTGCGGCGCCGAAGCGAAGTCCATCGAAGCGGCGTCCATCCTCGAGAAGGAGGTACGCTGGTTCACGGGGTTGCGTGCTAGCCACCAGGGAGCGTCCGAGTCGTGGGTGTGCCATCGGAAGCGTCCGAGGGTCGGCGAAATTTAGATCCGGGGGAAGGCGAGTCAAGCTCCGGCGCACCCGTTCCGCCCCCCTTCCCGCCGACCTACCTTTCTGACGACCGATTCTAACCACCCGTAGCGCAGCAGAAGAACAAATGACGGACTCACCGTTGATCTTCGTTTATGCCGACGAATCATGTCTCGGCAACCAGTTCAAGAACCGCTCAAGCCCGGGTGGTGTCGGAGGCTTGGTAGAATACTGGGCGGGAGATACGTGGGTACGCCGTGACTATTGGATCTCGGAACCGGACACCACAAACAACCGAATGGCTCTTAGAAGTGCCATTGAAGGTCTGTCCTTGATGCGGAAGCGCCCCTGCCGGGTCGAGTTCGTCTCGGATAGCCAGTACCTGGTGAAGGGCATGACCGAGTGGGTGAACGGGTGGAAGGCCCGCGGGTGGAAACGGAAGGGTGGCGAAATCGGCAACCTGGAACTCTGGCAGGACCTCGATAGGTGCGCGGCCCAGCACCAGGTGCGCTGGCATTGGGTGCGTGGCCATGAAGGCCACGTGCAGAACGAGTACGCTGACCATCTAGCCACGGGGGCGGCCTCGGCGCTCACCGCGTCCGGAGGTCTCGTGGAAAGCCAATACGAGTCTTGGCTAAACGAACAACGCGAAAAGTACGGTCGGTATCTCGATCACTTCGAGCACGCGCCGCCGAAATAGTCCAGCTCCGGCTAGGCTGGACCCACCAAACGAACCCGACTCACCTATCACAAAAAAAGAAGCCCTCGGCGCGGCAAGCCGCCCCAAGGGCCTCAAATTCGTTGGTAGAAGCTTCGTTTCGTTTGGACTCCTACCCTTCCTCCAGATCGCCTTGCGGCTCACTTTCGGCCGGGCAGCCAACTCGGCTTCCCTTTCCTGTCGTTACACGGTCAGCAACTTCAGGTCCTCCGAGCTCCGGAGGGTTCAGCAGAGACCAACGGCTCCTCTGCCGGCTCACCGAGGTCCAACCCCCGGCCCGCTTCCACCGCTACAGCGTCCTGTCCGATGGATCACATTTCAGATCCGCATAAAGGGATGACCAACGCCATCGAATCAGCGTACCACATCAGAAACGCTCGTACAGTATGGGGGCTTAAAACGGTGGGGTCAAGCAAGGTGAACAGACTACGCTTAAAAATTTATGTTATAGCGTAAGTAATTGTGGTTATTGTACTTAGGATACAATTCGAAGTGTCGATAGGCTTGCCTATTCAGTCCGTAAACAGATTGATTGTCCGTCGCTCGATGAGGAAACATGGGCAACAGCTTCAAGACGAATCCAGAAACAAATGAGGGATCGCAGGAGGGCTACAGTTGGCCCTCTGAGCCTTCATTTGTTGGCCCACCAACACGAATTCGCCGCCCAAACTCAAGGGCGAAGGCTTCGCGCACGACGCTGGTCACCTCCGCAACCTCGACGTGGCGATCGAGTTCCCGCGAAAGGGAGGTGACAGAACGGTCGACGATCCCACAAGGCACGATGGTCTCGTAGTAGGAAAGGTCACTGTCCACGTTCAGCGCGAACCCGTGGGAGGTGATCCATCCGCTCGATACACGGACTCCAATGGCGGCAATCTTTCTGTCCGCGACCCAAACTCCAGTGAGTCCCTCGATGGTTTGCCCCTGAACTCCGTACTCGGCAAGCGCAGCGATCACGATCGCCTCGAGGTCTCGGAGATAACGCGTCACGTCGCGACGGTCGGGCTTGAGGTCCAAGACAGGATATCCCACGAGCTGACCCGGGCCATGGTACGTCACGTCTCCGCCCCTTCCCACCTCGAAGAGCTCGAGGCCCAGTCGATCCCGTCCATCCGAGTCGACGAGGACGTGGTCCGGATTCGAGCCGGTCCCCAAGGTGAGGACGTGTGGATGTTCCAGAAGCAGCAGCTGATCAGGTATGTCACCCGCGCGCCGGCGCGCAACGAGATCCGCCTGGGCCTCGAGAGCCTCCCTGTAGGGCACTAGACCGAGCTCTCGTACTTCCAGTTCGACCGAATTACTCGAATAGAGAGGAGTCGACACGACCGCTATGCGTCCTCGGGGAAATCCTCCAGCAACGCCTTGAGGCCTGCGAGGAACCTGGCCGCATCAGCGCCGTCCACCAACCGGTGATCGTATCCGAGCGAAAAAAGTGACCGTTTCCGAATCGCGATGGCGTCGGTTCCGGTAGCCGGATCTTCCACGACTACCGTCCGCTTCTCAATCGCGCCGGTTCCCAGAATCGCCGACGTACCCTTGGGGATAACAGGCAGTCCCACCAGCGTACCCAGAACGCCCGGGTTCGTGATCGAGAAGGTCGCGCCCTGAATATCCGATGGATTGAGCTTCCGCGAACGGGCTCGCTCCGCCAAGTCGATGATCTTCTTGCCAATGCCTACCAGGCTCAGATCGTCGGTATCGTGGATGACTGGAACGATGAGGCCCGGGTCCAAATCCACCGCCATTCCAATGTTGACGTTACCACGGTGGATGATGTTGTTCCCCGAGACCGTGCCGTTGACGTTGGGATAGCTGCGAAGCAAACGAGAACACGCCCAGGCCACGAAGGCAGTGTAGCTGACGCGTGCGCCCTGTTCGGCCCATTTCGGCTTGTTCGCCGCTCGAATCTGGTCGACGCGTGAGAAGTCTACCTCGATGAACGAGTGCACATGAGGGGCCACTCGTTTGGCCATCACCATGTGCTCCGCCGTCAGCCGACGAATCTTGTCCATCGGCTCGACCTGGTCCCCATCACGAACCGGGAATTCCGGATGCTGGACCTCTCCGTAGAACGCGCTCCACAGATCAGAGGGCGCAGCCGTGTCCGCAGCCGCGACCGGCATGGAAGGCGCGGGCGGTGGAGGGGTCGGTGCGGCCGCCGAGGGTGCGGCCACAGCACCCCCCTCGATAAAGCCGAGGATGTCCTGTTTCGTGACCCGTCCGGCGTGCCCCGTACCCGGCACATCGCCAATCGTAATGCCGTGCTCCTCCGCGATGCGCCTTACGACCGGAGTGGACTTTGTCCGTAAACGGTCCTCAGCCGACTGCGGACCGCCTTCCGCGGGTGCACTCGCGGGCGCTTCCTCGGACGGTTCCAGCACTACTGGCTGAGGAGTGGGCTCAACAACCGCTGCCGGTGACTCCTCGACGGCAGGCTGCGTGGCAGGGGCCGGCTCGGCGACCTCGGCTGGAGCAGCTAGCGTCGGGGCACCGCCCTCGGTGTCGATAAACGCGACGACCGTTCCCACTTCCACAGTTTCGCCCTCCTGGACCCTAACCTCCACAAGGGTTCCTGACTGTGGGGACGGAATCTCCGCGTCCACCTTGTCGGTGGAGATCTCGAGAATCGGCTCGTCTCGTTCAACGGTATCGCCGACACTCTTCAGCCACTTCGACACCGTGCCTTCAGCGATGGACTCGCCCATCTGCGGCATGGGAACCTCGATGCGGGCCACTCTATTCTCCCCAGATCAAATCGTTGCTGAAATCCGAATCGGCGACCCCGGAATACCCGGGGGACGTATGGGCGGTCCCACCCATTCTGTTAGAAGATTAATACTTCGCCAAATATCTCGCTGCAGTCACAATGTCTTCGACCTGCGGTAGAAAATAGTCCTCCAAGACGCCCGAATAGGGCACGGGCGAATCGATCGACGTGACCCGGAGCATCGGTGCGTCCAGCCACTCGAAGGCGCTCTCACTCACACGCATCGCGATTTCGCCCGCGATTCCGCCCGTCCTCGTGTCCTCGTGGACGACTAGTAGGCGTCCCGTCTTCTTGACACTATCGATAATCGCCTCGTCGTCCAAGGGAAGAAGCGTGCGAAGATCCAGGACTTCGATCAGAATGCCGTCATGCCGCTCGAGCTCCTCGGCCGCCTCGGTGCTCCTGTGCACCATCATGCCGTACGTGACGAGGGTCAGGTCATCTCCCTCTTTCACGGTCCGGGCCTTCCCGAGAGGCACCACGTAGTCCTCCTTCGGAAGGATCTCTCGAAGCCCGGGCGCCCGGTAGAGGCCCTTGTGTTCCTCGAAGATGACTGGATTACCATCGCGGATCGATGCCTTGATGAGGCCCTTCGCGTCGTAGGCCGTGCTGGGGTAGACGATCTTGAGGCCAGGCGTATGGAAGAAGGCCATTTCTACATTTTGCGAATGGAAGGGTCCACCTCGGTTGCCTCCGCCTACCGGACCTCGAATGACCAGCGGTAGGGGGCCACTTCCACGATAGAGCGAGGTGGCGATGTAGTTCGTGATTACGTCGTAGGCAGGAGAGATGAAGTCCATGAACTGCATCTCAACCACCGGCCGCAACCCCATGTGTGCCGCTCCGGCCGCAGCCCCCGTGAAGCCACCCTCGGCAATCGGGGCGTCAATGACCCGCCTCTCGCCGAAGTAGTCGAGAAACCCCCGGGTGACCTTGAAGGCTCCCCCGTACACACCGATGTCCTCACCTATGAGAAACACTCGGTCATCATCGACCATTTCTTCGAACAAGCCCTCACTGATAGCCTCGAGGAGAGTCACGGGCTCACCACGGTCGGTCTTGGTGACGTGCTCAGGCTTTCCTTTGGTCGCCGCAGCACCGTCCCCGCTCGCGGTCATATGGACACCACCTCGCCGCCCAGTCGGGAACTCGGGTCTGTACGGCGGGTCCATGGCGGATTCGCGGTCATCCCGGAGTACACACCGTCAACGGCCATTCGGCCCTCTGAGAGAGGTTCTCGGAGGGCTTGCTTCGCGGCGCGCTCTGCCTCTTCCTGCGCTCGAGTATCGAGACCATCAAGTGCCTCCTCCGAAGCCCATCCCTCGTCGAGCAACCGATCCCGATATCGCAGCAAGGGATCGTCGCCCACAAGCCCGCCGACCTTCTTCTGAGGGTCTGACGTGAGGTCCTCGACTGGCGAGGGGTCCGGTTCCCGGAGGTACCGCAGCTCGACCATGCCTACTCCCTCCCCCGCACGGGCGCGCGCCACCGCTCCACGAGTCCCCTCGACGACAGCTAGGACGTCGGTGCCATCGACGGAGGTGGCATGGAGTCCGTATCCCGCAGCCTTCTCGGTGAACGACTCGACGCGGGTGTGCGCCCTCGGATGAGCCGGCGGCGGCACTGCGAAGTTCGCCTCAACGAGGAGGACTAATGGGCACCGCTGGGTGGCGGCAAACGCCAGGCCTTCGTGGCAGGCGCCTGTCGCCGTCTCCGGATCACCGCAAAACGCGAGGCCCGCTCGATCCTCGTCCCGAACCTGGAACGAGAGGCAAATCCCCGCCATGACCTGGACCATTACCCCCAGAGGCGACACGGGCCCCAGGAACCCCAGCTTCAAGTCTCCCCAATGGAGGCCTCCGTCTCGTCCGCCGGTGGGTCCAGTCGCCCTCTCTAGGTACTGCCGGAAAAAGTCCACCGGATCGGCGCCCATCATCAACATTGCGCCCCAACCGCGGCGGGTATGGGCCATCAGGTCACCCGTTCCATCACCTCGTCGGCGGAGAACAGACACGGCAGCCACAGCGCCAGCTTCTTGCCCGAAGGAACGGTACGTTTCCCCGAGGACAAGACCTTCTCGTGAAAGAATCTCGAGGCGGCTTTCACAAGACCGGGTCAAAGCGAGACTGTGGTAGATCTCGAGGAGGTCGGGGCGGCTAAGGCCCGCTACCAAGCCGTGGTCGTGAAGCTCAGATGAGTACATGGGCTATGCGAGCGTTGGACCCGCCGGCCGGCCAGAGTCGGTCGATAGACCGGGCGGGATCAGTCGTTGCTTCCGTCGGCAGGAGCCGGATCAGCAGCGTCTTGCTCAGCCCCCGCGTCTCCACCTTGATTGAGCATAGGCAGGATCGGCTGGGCCGCCGGCACCGTTGCCTGCGTGTCTTGACGGAGAATCGACTCAGGCAGGGTCGCCCGAGAAGACAAGATCGACAGCACGAACGCCAACGCCATGAAGACGCCGCCTGTGGTCCACGTCGCCCGCGTCAGCACCGTCGTAGCCTGTCGGCCACCGAGGATTCCGTCAGTTGCTGCGGCGCCACCGCCCATTGCCGCGAGACCGCCGCCCTTGCCCGATTGGAGCAAGACCACGACGCCGAGAAGAATCCCGTCGAGTATCAAAAGTGCGAGCAGAAAACTGAACATAAACGTCTGGCTTTGAGGGGGCAGAATAGCTGATAAAAATCGCCCGAAATCCCGCGAGTGTCAACCCAAAAACCCTTCAGAAAGCCTCTGTACAAAGCCTTCAGTCAGCCTGCTTCAGCGATCGCGGCGAACGACGGCGCGTCCAGGCTGGCGCCTCCCACCAAGACACCGTCCACATCCGATGCGGCGAGCAATTCAGTCACATTGGAGGGCTTCACGCTACCGCCATAGAGGATCGGCACCTCGTCAGCTCTTTCCGGCCCGAACGCCTGGTTCAGACGGCCACGGAGCGTCGCGTGTGTAGCAGCCGCATCATCCGGAGTGGCGGTCTCACCGGTGCCTATGGCCCATACGGGCTCATACGCCAGGAAGAAGCGCGGGGCTCCCTCCGGGAGCGGATGGATCGCCGCGTCCAACTGTCGAAGGATCACCTCGTCGACTCGACCCGCCTGTCTCTCTTCAAGCGTTTCGCCAACGCAGACAACCGGCGTAAGCCCTTCGCCCAAAGCGGCGGTGATCTTGCGCCCAACCTCCTCGTCGGTTTCGCCAAACACGTGTCTCCGCTCCGAATGACCGATCAAGGCAAAGCGGGCTCCCGCGGCGACCGCCATGCCGGCCGAGTGTTCACCAGTGAAGGCGCCGCTAGCCTCCCAGTGGATGTTTTGCACCCCGAGAGCCACCTCGGGCCGACCCCTGCGGGATTCGACGGCAGCGGAGAGGGATATGGCCGGCGGGAAAATCACCACGGTCGGAGGAGGATCAGAGAGCTCTGGCGAGAAGTCGTGGAAGAACTCCCTCGTCGCTGCTGGGCCGTGATGCATCTTCCAATTGCCCGCAATTACCGTTGGTCTCACTGATCTTCCCCCAATGTTAGTTAAGCGCGATCCGACAGAGCCTCGACACCCGGTAGCTCCGTGCCCGATAGGAATTCGAGAGCGGCCCCACCCCCTGTAGAGACGTGCGTCATGCGGGAGGCGACGCCGGCTGCTTCCGCTGCCGCCGCAGAGTCACCCCCACCTAGGACGACGGTGGTCCCGGAGTCAGCGGCATGGGCAGCAACCTGAGCCAATGTGACCGTCCCCGTTTCGAACTCGACCACTTCGAACATGCCCATCGGGCCGTTCCACAACACGGTGCCGGCTGCTGCAACGGTGTCCGAGAACAGCTTGATCGACGCTGGACCGATGTCGCCGATACGATCGGTGGGACCGACCCCGGTGCGGGGACCCTCGCGGGTTTCCACGCCGGGAACGAGTGTGGATGCCGTGACAACGTCCACCGGCAACAAGATCTTCTCGCCCGCCCTGGCCATGATGTCTCGGGCAATCTCGACCCGATCTGCCTCTACCAGAGACCGGCCTACTTCAAGACCAAGAGCCAAAAAGAACGTGTTCGCCATAGCCCCGCCGATCAGCAGTCGATCCACGGTCGGTAATAGCGCCTCGATGACTTCGATCTTCCCGGAGATCTTGGCACCACCGACTACAGCCACAAAGGGACGTTGTGGCTCGACCAAGGCATCGCCGAGAAAGCGGAGCTCGTTCTCCATCAAGAAGCCCGCAACCGCCTCGCCCCCGGCCTCTCGTACCGCCTCGGCTATTCCGGTAGTCGACGCGTGGGCCCGGTGGGCACCGCCGAACGCGTCGTTCACAAAGAGTGTGGCCCCGTGCCGCAATTCCTCGGCCCAGTCCCGATCGTTGGCGGTGTCTTCGGCGTAGAAGCGCGTGTTTTCTAGCAACAGGACGCCCCCCTCCCCAACGGCCTCCACGGCCGTGTGCGCGTTCGCACCCGTCGTATCGGCGACGAACTCGACGGGGCTCTCGAGCAACTCTCGTAATTCGGCGGCCACGCCCTCTAGTGATAGAGCACTATCCGGCCGGCCCTGCGGACGCCCGAAATGCGAAAGCAGGACGACCCGAGCGCCGTGGTCCATAAGGTGACGAAGCGTGGGCAGCGTCCGGATCAGTCGCGTACGATCGGAAATCTCACCGTCGTCGTTCAGCGGGACGTTGTAGTCGACACGAACGACGACAAGCCGGCCAGCGAGCGAGTCGGTGGGAACGTCTTGTAGGGTTTTCTTTGCCATAAGGGTCGGAAAATACAGAAGCCCCCCGAGAGTAACAATCGCTCTCGAAAGGATTCCGCGGGATCCGCCATGATCGGACCCCGAAACAACTGTTCTCGGCGAGCCGCTACCTGATCGTCAACGACCTTCGCGACCGTACCGGATCAAGGGCACGCGGCAGCGTTGCCACAACCTCTAAAGTGTAGTCACCAGCCTCAATCTCGGTCAGATCCAACGTGACGTATTCAGCCACACCGACGGTGGCATCACCGAGTCTCCTCCACGTCGTCCGAAATTTGTGCGCTCCGGAGGGACAGATGTAGAGCGGAATCCGCGACCCGTCGGAGGCCTCAAGGTGAGCTTGTAAGCTGTACGAAGTGCCGGAGTCCACGTCCCCGGGAGATCGTACAACTCGAACAGCACCCCGAGAGTGGTCTCGTCAGTGGCAGCCTCGGTCAGTGGAGACACCCAGGCGGCGGTACGTCTCACCTCTGAAGGCTCCGGGTCTGCCGCTTCAACGAATAGCAAATCAGAAACCCGTGGATTTTAATCTTCCACTGCATCGAGTCCGACGGGCTCACGAAAGGCGGCAAGGAAGCCGACCCGGTCGTCATAGATCTAGAGCACGACCTGTTCCACAGCTGGCCCTGCCCACGTCCTCAGATCGAGGCTGCCCGGAGCCGCGGCGACCCGCTGCCTCGACGAACTCACGACGCTCTCGTCCTCTCCTAGCAGGAAGATCGACACGTGGAGAGAATCGCTTGCGCCTCCGAACATCTTCTCGGGGACCGCAGATGGTCCGTCACCGCGTTACTAGCGATGCGCAGCAGTCACGTGCGTGGATCGGATCGTAACGGTTAATCGATCGGAGGGCCTTCATGAAGACCTGCGACGTCACATCTTCGGCCGTTTCCCGGGTCGCAACCCTGAAGCGGACTTACCGATAGACTGTCGGTCGGTGATCGGTATACCACTCGCCAAAATCCAGAGGAAGCTGTGATGGCTTCGCCGGTGCTTCGGGCGCCACCGACACGTCCGGCAACACCTCTGTGGTCTCTTGATCCTGTTGGTGTGTTTTCATCGCCTACAGATTACGGTCCCTTCCCCCCGTCATTACACCCCGGTTACGATCGTTAAGCCACCGCCCCAAAAGGGTTTCTTCCCCAATAGCCGTCAGTGGGTTCCCCCATCGGCACCGTCTCGGTGCCCGCAAACCGGGCAAGCGTACGAGAACCACTGAGCCGATCCGTGAGTCGTCGTCGCTCCGGTAGATTCCGGTGATCCGGGAACAGGCGTGGAGCCCGCCGTGGAGCCCAACGCTATCCTCCCACAGAGGCCGGAAGTCGCTCGCCGACGTACCTGACGAGATCTACGACCCGCGTCGAATATCCCCATTCGTTGTCGTACCAGGACAGGACTTTCACCATTCGCCCGTCGATGACGCTGGTGCTGAGGCCGTCGACGATCGAGCTATGCGGATTGCCCGTGAAGTCGATCGACACCAACGGCTCGTCGCTCACCGCCAACACGCCCGACAAGGGGCCCGCCGCGGCCACACGTAGCGCCTCGTTGATGGCCTCCGCAGTCGTATCGGTGCCCACTTCAGCCACGAGATCCACGACCGACACATCAGCCGTCGGTACGCGTATCGCCATGCCATCCAGTTTGCCCTCGACCTCGGGAATGACCAAGGCGGTAGCCTTCGCGGCCCCCGTCGTCGTCGGGATCATCGACAGAGCAGCCGCACGTGCGCGCCGCTTGTCGGAGTGCGGTACGTCGAGGAGTGCCTGATCATTCGTGTAGGCATGGACCGTGGTCATGAGACCGCGCTCGAACCCGAAGGAGTCCCGGAGAACCTTGACCACGGGTGCCAGGCAGTTCGTCGTGCAGCTCGCATTCGATATGACGTCGTGGGCATCGGGGTCATACGATTCGTGGTTTACACCCAACACCACTGTGATATCCTCGTTCTTCCCCGGGGCGCTGATAATCACCTTCTTGGCGCCTGCATCGAGATGCTTCGCGGCCTGATCGCGAGTCCGGAAGAACCCGGTAGACTCCACTACCACGTCGATCCCCAGATCGCGCCAAGGCAGATTGGCCGGATCGCGCTCAGAAAAGACCTTGAGTTCGTCACCGTCCACCGTGAGCCCGTCAGCGCTGAGGTTTACCTCGCCGGGATAAATGCCGTGTACCGAGTCGTACTTCAGAAGGTGCGCCAGCATGTCGTTGTCGGTGAGGTCGTTCACGGCTACGAAGTCGATGTCCGAAGCCCCTGACTTCTTCGCAGACCGAAGTACGTTTCTTCCGATACGGCCGAATCCATTAATGGCTACGCGGATGGACATCCACTCGCCTCCCATTGATATCTGATAGTGTTAGTCATAGGGACAGGCCCGCGCGAAGGTAGTCAGAAACACCTGAGCGGTACCTGCCTGAACCAGTGCTCGAGCCGCTGCCACCGCCGTGGAGCCCGTCGTTAAAACGTCATCCACGAGCAGAACGCGAGCACCAAAGAGCCCCGCCAGGGCGTCATTCCTCGCAACAAAGGCGTGCTTGACGTTAGCCCGGCGCTGAGCCGGGTGCAACCCGACTTGAGTGGGGCCTCCCGGACATCTTTCGAGCGCCTCCAACAGAGGCCTACCCACACCTCCTGACACGGCCTCGGCGAGAAGTTGAGCTTGGTTGTACCCCCTTGAGCGGAGACGCTTTGCCGTGGTCGGCACCGGGACCACGAGGTACGGGCCGGAAGCAAGGTCAGGCGGGATCGCGTACCGAACCATCCGACCGCCAATAAGTGCGGCCAGTCCTGCCCATCCTCCATACTTGAGGCCGTAAGAGTTTCTCCTACCCCATAAACCCCTCGTACTTCCTCGCTTTCCCCTTTTAAAATCTCAGTATTCACACCACTTATAGCTTCCCCTGTGGTATCCCTGTGGGGAACGCTCAACGCCATCGACCTCAATGCGGGGACTATTCGCTGGTCTATCCCGTTCGGCGAGTATCCCGCGCTCACGGCCATGGGCCAGACGGGCACCGGCACCGACAGCTATGGCGGTCCCATCGTCACCCAGAACGGCCTCCTGATCATCGCCGCCACAACGTACGACGACCGGATCCGGGCGTTCGACAAACTCACGGGTGACCTGCTGTGGGAGGCGGCACTCCCGGCCGCGGGCCATGCCACGCCGTCCACGTACATGGTGGATGGAAAGCAGTACATCGTGATCGCGTGCGGCGGTGGGAAGAACGGCGCCCCGAGCGGTGGGACCTACGTAGCGTTCGCGCTGCCGGATTGAGGAGTCACACCAGGAGTCGGCAAGCTCCGCTAAACCTTGGTACCAGCAATGGACGAGGAAACGTATTGGGGGTTAGCACCGAGGTTGTGGAGCGCCTGCCTCATTGATACAGGCGGAGTGTTGCTCCCGCCGAAGCGCCGGCGTCCACCTGCGGCCGTGAAAGGCTGAAGATCGCCGCACGTGAACTTGCCCTGCCGTTCATCACAAAGCACAATGGAGCTGTTACATGGATTGGACGGTATGGACGCCATCGCTCGCCTGGCGGCCCGAAGTCTGGTGTCAGTCAGAGCGCCGGCGGCATGAGGCCGTCGTCAGGCAGGCAGCTTCGACGAGCTCTCGGCCCACGTCAGAACGTTGTCGAGTAGACGGCCTCCATCAGGTGTCAGAATGGACTCGGGATGGAACTGGACTCCGGCGATCCGGTGCGTCGTGTGTTCAATGGCCATGACGATTTCGCCCAGGCGTGCCGTCGCGACTAGCTCGACCGGCAGGCGCCTCGCGATCAAGGAGTGATACCGACCGACGGTGAGCACGGAGGGGAGTCCATCGAAGATGCCCAGGCCGTCATGGGTTACGGCCGACGCCTTTCCATGGACGATTTGAGGCGCGATTCCGACCTCGCCACCGAAAGACTCCACGATCACCTGGTGACCCAGGCAGACTCCGAACAGCGGCACACGGCCGGCGGCCAGATGGACCAACTCCATGCAGCTTCCAGAGTTCGCGGGCGTACCGGGACCAGGTGAGATCACGATCAGGCGTGGTGCAGGTAACGCCTCCGCCCGTTCCAGCAGCCGCGCGGCGGGTGTGTCATTGCGCCAGACCTCGACGGTGGCGCCGCGTTTGGCGAACTCATCGACGAGGTTGAAGGTGAACGAGTCGAAGTTGTCGACGAACAGGACGCCGTTCACGGACGTCCACCCAGCGCGCGCAGAACCGCAGCCGCCTTGCGGCGCGTCTCGGTCGCTTCCGCCTGTGGGTCCGAATCGAAGACCACGCCAGCTCCGGCGCGCACGTGGGCGACCCCGTCTCGGACGACCGCAGACCGGATCACGATCGCGCTGTCCATGGTGCCGTCATCCGCAATGTAGCCGACCGCTCCCCCGTAGGGTCCACGCCGCGTCGGCTCGATGCGCCGCAGCAGTTCCGCTGCCCGTAGCTTTGGCGCCCCGACCAGCGTTCCCATGTTCATGGAAGCGACGTAGGCATGCAGTGCGTCGAGGTCCTCTCTCAGCTCGCCAGTGACTTCGGAAACCAGGTGCATGACGTGCGAGTATCGATCGACGGCCAGCAGGCGTGAGACGTGGCGCGTGCCCGCGCGCGAGACTCGTGCCACGTCATTCCGCGCCAGGTCGATCAGCATCATGTGCTCGGCCAGCTCCTTTTCGTCCAGGCGGAGTTCGGTCTCGAGTCGACCGTCGAGGTCGGCGTCGATGGCACCGGAGGGGTCGAGCCCTCGACGCGCCGTGCCGGCGATCGGGCGGATGATCACACGCGGAGGGTCTCCCTCGACCTGAACCGCAGTCTCAGGCGACGCACCGAGCAAGATCATGTCCGCACCGTTCACATAGAACATGTACGGACTCGGGTTGAGTTCGCGGAGCCGGCGATACGCCGAGAGCGGGTCGGGGCACGGGAGTGAGAACCGCCGAGACGGGACGATCTGAAATACGTCGCCGGTGACGATCCGCTCCTTCAAGCGCTTCACCACGGCGGCGAACTCGTCGTCACTGAGGTCGACCCGGGCTTGCCCCAGGTCGGGAGCCGCCGGTGACGGGTCTCCCTGAGTCGGAGTGGTTTCGACGACCGAAACCAGCTCCGAGACGCGCCGGACAGCGTCGTGGAAGCGTGTCTCGGCACGCTCACCGCCCAGGACATGGACCAGGATCCGCGTGGTGCCCCGGCGATGGTCGACGACAACGACCTCCTCGGGGAGCCAGAAGGTAAAATCGGCGGCGTCGTCGGGGCCATCGGGGACCTCCGGCAGCTCCTCGTAGACCGCCAGCATGTCGTAGGCGAACACACCTGCGACGAGCACCGTTTGCGGCGCGGGGCGCGCGAGTGGTCGTAGCTGGCCGACGAGAGCGCGAAGGACGTCCGTGGGCGAAGGAGCCCTCAGGCGGGCCTCGGCGTCACCGACTGGCGGCGCCGGGTAGTCGACTACGACGTCCGGTCCATTCCAGGCAACCACCGCCGCCGAAGCGGCGAGCCGCTCGTGTAGCCATCCGAGCGTGGCGACACCGCCGTCGCTCAGCGCGCTGACCCTTACCTGCCGGCCCCGGCACGTGGCTTGGAGCGCGCAGCGCGTGAGGAGGAAGCTGCGCTCCGTCTGTTTCGTACTCGCGTCCGCCGACTCCAACAGCAGGGTGTGGTCGCGCCTGCCTTCGTCGCACAGGCGGCTGAACAGCGCCACAGGGTCAGGGTAGGCGACCAGACTGCGCGACAGCGGGAGAAGCTCGCCCGCGACTGGGAGGTCCGGGGTCACGTGCGCGGTACGTCCATGCCAATGCCCGAGATCAAAGGGTGCGCCCGACGGCTTCGACGACCGGCTTCAACTCGCGCATCAATGTCTGAAATCCATCGGGGGTCAGGGATTGAAACCCGTCTGATAGAGCCGCGCTCGGGTCGTGGTGAACCTCGACGAGGAGTCCGTCGGCTCCACAGGCTGCGGCCGCTTTCGCCATGGGCGTCACGAAGTCACGCACACCCGTTCCGTGGGATGGGTCGACCAGTACCGGCAGGTGGCTGCGTTGCTTCAGGTACGGAATCACGTTCAGATCGAGCGTATTTCGTGTCGCAGTCTCGAACGTTTTGATCCCGCGCTCACAGAGGATCACGTTCGGATTCCCCTCGGAGAGGATGTACTCGGCGGCCATCAGCAAGTCGTCCGCATTGGCGGCCATGCCGCGTTTCAGGATCGCCGGGGTCCTCGACTGGCCGATCGCTTTGAGGAGCCCATAGTTTTGCATGTTGCGCGCGCCGATCTGGAAGGCCGCTGCGTGTGTGGCCACCGCCTGCACGTCTCGGACCTGCACGACCTCGGTCACGGCCGGGAGGCCGAGTTCACCTGAGACCTTCTGGATGATTCTGAGGCCCTTCCGACCCAAGCCCTGGAAGCTGTATGGACTCGTGCGTGGCTTATAGGCTCCCCCACGCATTCCGTGGGCCCCGGCTGACTTGACGCACCGGCCCGTCTCGCGTGTCTGCTCGAGGCTTTCGATCGCACACGGACCGGCGAAGACCACGAACCGGTCACCCCCCACTGGCATTCCGCCGACGTCAACGATGGTATCGTGGGGATGAAGCTCGCGGCTGACGAGTTTGTATGGCGCCAGGATCGGTTTCACGCCTTCGACCAGTGGGTCGCTCTCGAGACGGAGTTGGGCGATGACTCGCTCGTCACCGATCGCGCCGAGTACGGTTCGCTCCGCGCCTGGCATGTGGAGTGTCTTGAGGCCGAGCGCCTCGATACGCGCGAGGATGCGGTCCGCGTCACGCTTGGTCGCGTGCGGCTTGAGAACGATGATCATCGGGATTCCTAAAACGAAAAAAGGCCCACCAAACGGTGGGCCATGGACACGATATCGACTCCACCAACGGTCAGGGACTCTCGGGCCACCACCAGTTCTTAGGGCTATGGAGCGTCAGGAATGTCATGAGCGGATGGTACCGGCGGCGTGTGCCGCTGTCAACGCGATCTGGTCCGTCTACGCGCCTCCTACTGCGCCCCGTGGCGAGCGCCATCCGGTCACCGCTATCTGCGAAGCGTTGGGCCGCGCATGTTCGTCGCAACCCATCACTTTATCGGCAGCTCTGTCTGAACATGGCACGCAACAGCTACGGACATCTCTTCCGCATTACCACCTTCGGTGAGTCGCACGGTCCTGCGCTCGGGGTCGTCACCGACGGCTGCCCATCGGGCATCGCCCTGGCGGAGTCCGATCTGAGCGCTGAGCTGGCCCGCCGTCGTCCGGTCAGAGCGCGGTCACAACCGGTCGCACGGAAGCCGATCAACCAACTCATTTTGATCTCATCGGTGGCGATGAGGGCATCCGACGCCTCGTCGACCGCTTCTACGACATCATGGACAGCGCTCCCGAAGCAGCATGCATTCGGGCACTGCACGCCAAGAGTCTGAAGATGTCTCGCGAGAAGCTTCGACTCTTTCTTACTGGCTGGGCGGGCGGCCCCCGGTCTACGTCGAACGCTACGGCCACCCTATGTTGAGGGCGCGGCACCTACCGTTGCTATAGGACAAGAAGACGCCGACGCGTGGGTCTGGTGTATGGACGGCGCACTCGACGACTTGGATGTACCCGCCGAGTTCCGCGAGTACTTGCACCTTCGGTTCCGGGCCATCGCGGACCATATGCAAAACCAGCTACATGGCGATGGCAGGCCCCAGCAGGGGGCCACGCCGATTCTCCCGGTACAGATCACAAAAGGTAAGCGGTGTGAACGATCACGAAATGACGGTAAAAGGCCTCGGACTACACGACCTACTCGAGATACTCACGCTTGAGCCCTTGGAGAAAAATCTCTATCGAGGCCAGAACCGTGACATCGACACAGGCCGCGTATTCGGTGGCCAGGTCCTCGCTCAAGCCCTAGTAGCGGCCCAAAACACGGTCGACTCAGACGACCGTATGGCCCACTCCCTTCACGGCTACTTCATTCTTCCAGGCGACCTAGAAGCGCCAGTCGTATATCAGGTGGAGGGCCTGCCAGCGCCGTGTAGCGGCGAGAGGGCACCGGGGTTAGCCCGCTGCTCAAATCTTCCCTGGCCCACTTCCGAAAACGGAAGCCCCGCTTGAGGTTACGACCTTGAGTGGGGTTTCTCGTGTCCCATGACGGCGGCCCAAAGAGAGCAGGCCATGCAGGTGCCGCCGGACCCGCCGGCCCTTGACGAACTCCACTAATTTTGACTAACTCCTAACCTCATGAATATCTCAACGCGCCAGCATCATCATCACCATCACCATCCGCTCCCGGGCGGCTGGTTGGAGATGCGTATGTGAGTTGAGTACCGACTGACAAGCTAGAAGCATCTCACGCCGGCCCTTCGAGGTCGGCGTTTTTTTGTGCCCGCCTCGGAGTTCCGGCACCGCCCTACGGAGCTCCACCCCATGTATCAATACAACAACGACAATTGCAACGTGCTGCGCCTGGGCCTGCCCAAGGGCCGCATTAACGAAGCCGTCATGAAGCTGCTCGCGGACGCAGGCATACGGGTGACACCCAGCGCGCGCGGGTACCGACCCGCCGTGTCCTTGCACGCCTGTGAAGCAAAAATCCTGAAGCCCCAGAACATCGTCGAGATGCTCGCGCTCGGCAGTCGGGACGTCGGATTCGCCGGAGCCGACTGGGTCCAGGAGTTGGGTGTGAACGTGGTGGAACTCCTCGATACCGGCTTGGACCCGGTGGATGTGGTCGCTGCGGCGCCGAGAGCATTGCTCGTCGACGGGGAACTGCCCGGCAAACGGTTGGTCATCGCCTCGGAGTACCAACGACTCACCCGCGATTGGATCGAGCGGCGCGGGCTCGACGCCGAGTTCGTTCGTTCCTACGGAGCCACGGAGGTCTTTCCGCCTGAGGACGCCGACGTGATCGTGGACAATACGGCTACGGGCAGCACCCTCCGCGCCAACGATCTCGTCATCGTGGACACCGTGATTTCATCGTCGACCCGCCTGTACTCGAGTCCCGCCGCGATGTCCGATGCGGGCAAGCGGAGTCGCATAGCGGACCTTACGCTGCTGGTGGAGAGCGTGCTCGAAGCCAGAAAACGGGTCATGATCGAGGTCAATGCCTCGTCGGACGATCTCGAAGCGGTGGTCCGCCTCCTGCCCTGCATGCGAGAGGCTACCGTGGCTCCGCTCTTCGGAGATGGTGGCTACGCGGTACGCGCGGCGGTCCTCAGAGACCAGCTGCCCGAACTCATTCCGATGGTGAAGACCGCGGGCGGTTCTGACGTGGTGGTGACCTCTCCGTCGCAGATCGTGCCATGACCGCGTCTCCTACATTCCCCTCGACCTGGGTGCCCGGCACCCCATACAGGGGGCCGGCCCAACGGAAGCCCGACGAGCTGAAACTGGACGGCAACGAAGGCAGCGCGCTTCCCGCTGAGCTGCTTCGCCAGCTCTCCGCCGTCGACGGCCCGATGCTACGTGACTATCCGGACGCAGGACCACTGGAGGCCGAGATCGCCCGGGAGCTCGGTGTCGCGCCCCGCCGTGTCGTCGTTACGGCCGGAGCGGACGACGCCCTGGATCGGGTCTGTCGCGCGTTCCTGCGACCGGGCCGCTCGCTGGTGTTACCGGTCCCGACATTCGAGATGTTGTACCGCTTCGCCCAGGCCGCCGGCGGCGAGGTGAGGACGGTGTCATGGGGAGGCGAGTTTCCGACCAGTGAAGTCCTCGATGCACTCGACTCCACCGTGGCCGTGATTGCGATGGTCTCGCCTAACAATCCCACGGGTAGTGTTGCGACGGCCGACGACCTGGTGCGGGTGGCCAAGGACGCCTCGGGATCAATCGTGCTCCTGGACCACGTTTACGTGGACTACGCCGACGAGAACCTCATGGCGTTGGCCACATCGCTGGAGAACGTCGTTACCGTACGGTCGTTCTCGAAGGCCTGGGGACTGGCCGGGTGCCGTGTGGGCTACTGCGTAGCCTCCGAGCCCATCGCGCACATCCTGCGGAACGTCGGAAACCCGTTCCCCGTTGCAGGCCCGTCCCTCTCCGTGGTGCGAGGGCGGTTGGGTGGCGACCGGACCGCGATTGCGGAGCACGTCGAAAGGGTTCGGGCCGGACGCACTTCACTGGCCGGGATCCTCGCCGGGCTTGGAATGGATGCCGTGCCCTCCCAGGGGAACTTCGTATTCGCCGACTTCGGTTCTCAGGCCACGCTCACACAGGACGGCCTCGCCTCCATGGGGATTCGTGTACGCAGTTTTCCGCAGCGGCCCGAAATCGCCGACTCAATCAGGATCTCCGTACCACCGACGGACGAAGAAATGGACAGACTCGTCTCCGGACTCCAGACCGTGCTTGCCCCCGAGGCGTTGCTCTTCGACATGGACGGCGTGCTGGCCGACGTGGAGGGCTCCTACCGGGCCTGCGTGCTGGAAACCGCCCGAAGCTTCGGCATCGAAATCGCGCGTGCCGACTTGGAGGAAGCCGTCTTGCAAGGTGGTGCCAACAACGATTGGGAACTGACACAGAGGCTCCTTCGGACCCGTGGTGTGGATCTCGAGATCGAGAGCGTCACGGCGCGTTTCCAGGAGATCTATCTGGGCTCGCCCGAGTCCCCCGGCCTACGCGAGCGGGAGCAGCTACTCATCGGTCGAGATGTCCTGCAACGCCTCGCTGCGCGCCGGCCTCTGGGGATCGTGACGGGACGCCCAGCCGCTGAGGCAGAGTGGTTCCTGCAACGATCGGGGATCACCGATCTCTTCGGCGCGGTCGTCTGCATGGAGGACGGCCCGCTCAAGCCCGATCCCGCACCCGTCCGACTCGCCTTGGATAGGCTCGGCGTCACCCGGGCCTGGATGGTCGGGGATACCCCCGACGACCTGCGGGCTGCTCGAGCAGCGGGTGCTCTGCCCGTCGGCATTGTGGCGCCGGGAGACGACCCGGACAAAACCATCGCGGCCTTCCGCCAATGCGGAGTTGCCACGGTACTCAATTCCCTCACCGATCTGGAGGGCCTCCTCCCATGAGCACACGAGAAGCAATCGTCACCCGCTCCACCTCCGAGACAGACATCCGTCTGAAACTCGTCCTGGACGGCACTGGCAATGCAAACATCGCTACTGGCATCGGGTTTCTGGATCACCTTTTGACTGCACTCACGAAACACTCCCGTTTCGATCTGGAGTTGACCTGCGAAGGGGACCTGGACATCGACGACCACCACACCGCCGAGGACTGCGGTCTCGCATTGGGAACGGCGCTCCGCGAGGCACTCGGTAGCTGCACGGGAATCCGTCGATTCGGCTCGGCGTACGCACCGCTGGATGAGGCACTGGCGAGGGCTGTGGTGGACTTTTCCGGACGGCCGTTCGCCTCGGTGGACCTGGAGCTCAGCCGAGAAAACCTGGGTGCGCTCTCCTGTGAGAACGTTCCCCACGTACTGCGCTCGATGGCCTCCACTGCAGCCATGACGCTCCACGTGGACGTGCTCAAGGGCGAAAACGATCACCACCGGGCCGAGGCTGCCTTCAAGGCCGTCGCCCTCGCGCTCAGCTCCGCCGTGGAATCCTCGGGGTACGGCGACGTGCCTTCGACGAAGGGAAGCCTCGCGCGATGAGTCGAATCGTCATAGTCGATTCGGGCGTCGCCAACCTCGCCTCTGTACGGGCCGCATTCCGTTCATTGGGTGCGGAGAGCGCGGTCACCCGAGATCCAGACGTGGTCCGCGCTGCGGACTACGTGGTACTGCCGGGTGTGGGCCGATTCGACGCCGGCCTCCAAGCCCTCCGTCGTTCCGGTCTGGATTCGGCGATTCTCGAGTGCCAACGGGCGGGCACGCCACTTCTGGCGATTTGTCTGGGCATGCAAATGCTCGGAGAGGGTAGCGAGGAGAGTCCCGGTGTTCGGGGACTCGGTCTGTTTCCAGGTTGCTTCGGCCAACTACCGCCCTCGGTTCGTGTCCCGCACCTGGGCTGGAACGCGGTAGACTGGCAGTTCGGCCAAGGCTCGTCGGGGGGCGCGCCCCCGCTTCGGGCCGGGACGGCGGCATTCGCCAACTCCTACGCCCTGGCGGAGGCGCCGGCTGGCTGGGAGGCGGCATGGACCACACACGACGTGCGCTTCGTCTCGGCGTTGGCCAGGGGCCGGACCCTGGCCTGCCAGTTCCACCCGGAACTCTCCGGCGACTTCGGGATGGAGCTACTGCAGTCCTGGCTGACGGCTGAAAACACGCCTTCGGCATTCGGACCGACAAACGTGGCGGCCACTGGCGCTGGGCGTATTGAGCCCGCGGCCTCGAGCGGTTTGACCCGTCGCATCGTCCCCTGCCTGGACGTGAAAGACGGGCGAGTGGTGAAGGGCGTCCGATTCCAGAATCTCCGCGACTCGGGAGATCCAGCCGAGCAGGCTTCGCTATACCAGCAGCAGGGCGCAGATGAAATCGTCGTGCTCGACATCGCCGCCTCTCCGCAGGGGCTCGGCACCCGACTCGAGACGATCCGGGCCGTACGCGAGCGTCTCCGCATTCCGCTCACGGTGGGTGGTGGCGTGGGCTCGGTTGCAGATGCTCGTCGACTGCTATCTGCCGGGGCCGACAAAGTGAGCGTGAACACGGCCGCAGTCCGCGACCCGTCACTCATCGAGCGCCTGGCGGGGGACTTCGGCTCCCAGTGTGTCGTACTGGCGATCGACGCTCGACGTAGCGGCGACGGATGGGACACGCTTGTCATGGGTGGGAGGGAGTCGGCAGGGATCGACGCAGTTGATTGGGCGCGAACCGGCACCGATCTCGGCGCCGGCGAGATTCTGATGACCAGTTGGGACCGGGACGGCACGCGCAAAGGCTGCGACCTCGAACTCCTGGCTGCCGCCCACGACGCCGTGCCGGTTCCGGTCATCGCGTCCGGAGGGATCGGCGCCGAAGCCGATGTGGCCGATGCCTTTAGATCCGGAGCCGACGCGGTACTCGCGGCTTCGGTCTTCCATGACGGAGACCTCACGGTGGCCGGAATCAAATCCTTCTTGAACACCCAGGGAATCGTGGTACGAATATGATCATTCCAAGCATCGACCTCATGGACGGGCGGGCGGTCCAGCTCCGTCGGGGGCGCGAACTCGTCCTGGAAGGCGGCGATCCGCTCGAGCGACTCCAGGAGTTTTCGGTCGCCGGCGAGGTAGCTGTCGTCGACCTAGACGCAGCTCTCGGGAGGGGATCCAACGCCGCTCTGATCCGGGAGATGGTACGGCAGGCACCATGCCGAGTGGGCGGGGGCATTCGCGATGTCGACTCCGCGCTGGACTGGCTGGACGCCGGAGCCGCACGGGTGATGATCGGCACGGCGGCATCTGTCGAATTCTGTTCGCAGCTTCCCCGAGAACGAGTCATCGCGGCGGTCGACGCCGAATTCGGAGCGATCGTAGTCGATGGATGGAGGACCCGCACCGGTATGGGGGTGATCGACCGCGTCGCGGAACTGGCGCCGGTAGTGGGAGGCTTTCTTCTCACGCAAGTGGAGCACGAAGGCGGCATGGGGGGCTTCGACATGGCGCTCGTGCAGCGGGCGTTGGACGCGGCAGGAGATGCCCGCGTGGTCGCTGCTGGGGGAATCACGACCACCGACGACATCGCAGCTCTGGACCGGGCGGGAGCCGACGCCCAGGTGGGAATGGCCCTCTACTCGGGGGCGCTCTCGCTGGGTTCGGCGGTGGCCGCACCCTTGGCGAAGGGGCTCGACGACCGTCTCTGGGCGACCGTAGTGAGGGACGAAGCGGGCCTCTCGCTGGGACTCGTGTGGAGTACGCGTGAAAGCCTCGAGGCGGCCGTGTCCCAACGAAGGGGCGTCTATTGGTCCCGGTCACGTGACGAGCTCTGGGTCAAGGGAGAGTCCTCGGGGGCCACGCAGAACCTCCTGCGCGTCGACCTTGATTGTGACCGGGACGCACTTTGCTTCACGGTGCGCCAGGCCGGCACCGGCTTCTGTCACACCGGACAGAGGGGATGCTGGCCCACACCGTTCGGCTTGTCGGCGCTCGGGCGTACCCTCCAGCAGCGGCGGGACATGGTGGGAGACCTCAACTCGGGGACCGCCCGGTTGTTCTCCGACCCCGCACTCCTACGCTCAAAACTGCTCGAGGAAGCAGCGGAGTTGAGCGAAGCGGAGACCCCATCCGAGGTCACACACGAGGCGGCCGACCTCATCTACTTCGCGCTGGTGGCAGCCGCCAGAAGTGGCGTCTCCGTCGAAGACATCTCCGGGGAACTGGGACGTCGCCACCAGCGGGTGCGGCGACGTGCCATGGTGGCGAAGGGCACAACGAACAGCACAGCCCAGGACGCAATGAATACAGTCACGAAGACGGCCTTGAAGGTCGACGGTGGTGGGAGATGAGCGGAATCCTCTTCCCACGTAGAGAGCTCGAAGACTTCTTGGACGGTGGCAGAAACGCGATCCCGTCGAACATCCAACGCGAGGCCGCCGCAATTGTCGAAGCGGTGCGCCTGGGCGGAGAGGACGCACTAAAGCAGCTGGTCACCCGATTCGATGGGCGGGATGCGGGCGAGTCGATCTACCTGGGACCGAACGTGCTTCAACAAGCACTCGCAGCGATGCCCGCCGAGGACCGCGCACGTCTCGAACGCATCGCGGGCCGAATCGAAGTGTTCGCCCAAGCCCAACGCGAATCCCTCCTTCCGGTGGACCTGGCTGTGCCCGGAGGAACGGTCGGGCACCGCATCGACCCTGTTCAGGCCGCTGGCTGTTACGCCCCCGGGGGCCGCTACCCTCTCCCCTCCTCCGTACTGATGACGGCCATCACAGCCCGCGCGGCTGGAGTCGCCTCGGTCTGGGTGGCCAGTCCGCAACCCGCAGCAATCACCTTGGCCGCCGCGGCAGTCGCCGGAGCCGACGGGGTCCTGGCGGCCGGGGGAGCCCACGCGATTGCGGCACTCGCGTTCGGCGTCGGCCCCGTGCCCGCCAGCGATGTCGTGGTAGGACCAGGGAACCTCTATGTGACCGCCGCCAAACAGCTGATCGCCGGAGACGTCGCCATCGACATGCTGGCCGGCCCGAGCGAGTTGCTGGTGATCGCCGACGGAAACGCCGACCCGGCTTGGATCGCTGCGGACCTACTGGCGCAAGCCGAACACGATCCGGAGGCGATTCCCATCCTGCTGTCGCTCGACGCGGAATTGATTGCCGAGGTGGAGTGGGCACTCCAGTCGCAACTGGAGACGCTTCCCACCGCAGACACGGCCCGCAAGGCGCTGGCAAAGGGCGGATCTGTGGTGTGCTCAGACGTCTCGCAGGCCGCTCGCCTGAGCGACGCGATCGCGCCCGAGCACCTGCAGCTCTCCATGACCAACGCCGAGAAGATCGTGGGCAGATTCAATCACTACGGGGCGCTCTTCATTGGAGAGCACTCGGCCGAGGTCTTCGGGGACTACGGCGTGGGCCCCAATCACGTGCTTCCAACAGCCGGCACGGCTCGATCCAGGGGAGGGCTCTCCGTCCTGGACTTCCTCAGGATAAGGACCTGGGTGCGCATGGACGAGTCGACGGCCTCCACGAAGATGACGGAAGATTCGGCATGGTTGGCCCGTCAGGAAGGACTGGAGGCACATGCGCGGGCCGCGGAGTGCCGTTAGAGCTGTGGCCCGCTAGGCCTGAGGGATAAGAAGAGAAGGCTCTCCACTTTGGCGCGGTCAGAGCTGAACAGCTCAGAGACGTCGTAGCTGTTTGGGTGGCTTCTTCCGCCACTGCCTCAACGCCGATCAGGAAGAATCTGAGCCTTCTCCCAGACCGTTCTCGTAGGTGCCGCGTCCTCTGAGGACACCACTTGGATAGAAGTATTCATAACGACCCTCTCGTTGGCCGTCCCGATAGGTGCCTGTTTCGTATAGACCCACGCCCTCTTCGACTCTTTCAGGATCGAAGTCCTCAAAGTCACCGTGGAATCTTCCATCTCTGAGATTGACCCTCAGTACGATCTGCGTTGAGTCGTCCTCAGACATCCGGTAGGCTAGGCCGCTGTACGGCTCCAGCGTCTCCGGGTCTAGGTACTGGGGTCCCTGCATAGGCAGGTCATCCAGATTCCTTGGAATCGGGTCAGCACACCCGACCGCTATCAGAGCGAGCGCGAACAGCAGGGTTTTCTTCATCAGCTAGTTGCCGCCTCGCGGATGCTCGGCCATCCACTCGCGGGACATCCGTTGGGCCTCGGCTATTTGTTCGCGAGTCAAAACAAAGTTCTCTAGGAGGGCTTTGGATCGAGGCGCAATATCAATGCCGTTGGCCGCCGCTAGATTGTACCACATATAGGCGAGCACATCGTCCTGCGGGACGCCCTCGCCGTCTTGGTACATAGACCCGAGTCGGTACTGGGACTGTGGACCCCATTGCTCGGCGGCCAACCTATACCACCGTACCGCTTCGGCATCGTCCTCCGGCACGTCTTCGCCTTTTCGGTACATCTCCCCGAGGATAAACTGGTGGTATGCGAACCCTTGCTCGGCACAGGTAACGAGATCCTCAAGCGGGGACCCAAAGGTTGTCTCTATGCCCTCGCAGTAGACCAATGAAGTAACCTGCTCCGAACCTTCGGCGGGAGTCTCCGCTTTCTCTGCGTCAGCACACCCAGCCGCTATCAGGACGAGGGCGAATAGCAGGGTTCTCTTCATGCCTTCATTCTGCCCCGCCCCACTCAGGCCCGCAACTCAGGACGCGCAGAACAGTGCTGGATAGCTGGGTGCCACGGACTAGGGGCTAGTTGCCGCCGGGGGGATGCGCCTCGCCCAGAACTGCAGTATCAGTGGCGCAGCGACCAGCCCAACCCCGGCCATCACCCAGGCCGTCAAAGAAATTACTGGAATCTCGGGATACCGCACCCCGATGCCTACCACAGCCCATGCCGCCACGAGCGGGAAGATCCATAACCCTCGGAATCGCACTACTACACCCCCGAGAGATGTCGCCGCAACAATCATGATCGCCGACCAAATCGGTTGATTGAGGCCGAGATATGTCCACTCCTTGTAGATGATATACTGGAAGGCGTTCGCGATGAACGCGATGCAGATCCAAGAGAGATAGAGTCCGAAGGGATAAGACACACCGAATCGCTCTCCGAGAGTCAATTGATGCTCGAATCCGGTGCGACGGTAGATCACTACGAGCGTTCCCAGGAGCATGAACATCAGGAGCAACGACAAACCGAACGCTCCGAACGAAAACAACGTCACCCACGCGATGTTGAGTGTGCCGTTGAGGGCCCACCACCACCCCACCCTCTGCAAAGACGGACGAGCCCGATTAGACGGCAGGGCCTGATACAAAGTGAACCAAAACAGCATCAGGTAAATCAGGCTCCATATGCCGAAGACGTAGTCCGCTGGCAGGAAGTAAGATGGATACCGATTGGCGATCACACCGATAGAATCCCCACTTATCGCCCCTGCCCCCGCCATACTGTTGACCACAATCACAGCGATGAACGTGACAACTCCGATGACCTGGCGTATGAGGTCCACGCACCGCGCACGGTGGGGGATGCTCATTGAATCCACCGCACAAACCCGAAACCCGTCGCGGCTACCGCCGCCGTCAAAACCGCTCCCCAAGAGTCATGTCCACGGGGATGACTGCTAGGGCGAGCACGAGTAGCAGAGCTTTCTTCATGCCTTCATCCTGCCCCACCCCACTCAGACCCGCAACTCAGGACGAGCAAAACCGTGTTTAGTAGTTCTGGGTCAGTGGCAGTGGAATAGGGGTGCCCCCCGGTACTGGGGTCGCGCCTGTCGGCAAAAGGGACCCGCCCGAGCTACCAAATATTTTCGGGGAACGCCGTTTCAGTGGCGTCGATGTGTGCGGTCCGGCACTAGTACCGCCCCGTCGCCGCCAATGAGGGGGGGGTAAGCAGTCGGAACCCCGATGGAAAGCGAGTATTTCGCAAGACCAAGTGTGTAATGAAGTGTGTAATGTTCCCAATTCGGGGGCATCTAAGTGATATGTAAGTGGTTGCTATACAATCAGTTAGCATAGACACCCCGAACTAGAGGCCGTACACCAGCTCTTCTGCCGGCGGGGGTAGTTCGACAGCCGATCGCTCTCTCACCAACTCCGCGCCCCAGTCGCGGCACTCGAGACAATCGACGCTCGGCGGCACGCCCAACGAGAGACTCGACGAGGAGTTCGACGCGAGGCCCGACGGATCGCCGGACCCACGGGGAAAGCCGCAGCGCTCGCAGCGAGGCCATGACGGCTCCTTCAAGCGAGAGCGGCATCCTATGCACACCAGCTCCCGAGGAGCGCTCTAGGGGAAGGTGATCGCCGCACCCGAGACAAGCCGCCGGCAGGAAAAAGGCGGACAGTTCGCTGGCTAAACCACCGAGAGCCGTTCTCAACTTATGTGCCTCAGAGATAGTGGGTACCGAATCAGGGCCTATCGCGGGCCGTTGCCAGAGCCCTCCTCATGGCGTGGACAGGGCCGGGAACATCCCACCATCTTTCGAACGCCACCGCACCCTGCTGGACTAGCATCTCTCCGCCGTCAACGGCCCGAATCCCCAGGTCCTCAGCCGACTCCACAAAGGCAGTCTTGGCTGGGCCGTACACCAGATCCATGACGGCCCCCGCCCGCGCGACTCGGCCTAGGTCCACCGGCAACCGATCCTCCGGGGCGAGGCCAAGCCTCGTCGCATTGACCACGAGGTCGAAAACACCGTCGTTTATCGCTTGAGCTGCCTCGGCAACCCGTACCCTCTCTCCACCGATGCGCCTTGCCACGGCTCGGGCCCGTTCGGTGGACCGGTTGAGGAGAAGCACGTCCTCCACTCCGTCGTCGAGGAGCGCCACCAGTGTCGCCCGGGCCGCGCCCCCGGCACCCAGCAGCAAGACCCTGAATCCTTCGGGACGTCGACCCAAAAAGTGTCGGAGCGCCCGACGAAACCCTTCGACATCGGTGTTATCTCCGAAAACCCGACCATCGATTCCCCAAAAAGTATTACACGCCCCCGTCCGTCTCACGGCCTCTGAACGCTCGTCCAAGAACGAAGCCGCCTTCTCCTTGTGCGGAAGGGTGATGTTGCCCCCCGCTCCCGCGCGACCAAGGCCGTGCATGAAACCGACCAGATCAGAGGCCTCACACCGGAGAGAGACATAGACGCCGTCTACTCCGGCTTCGCGGAAAGCCGCATTCTGAATCACAGGGGATAACGAGTGCTCTACCGGATCGCCCAGGAGCGCCAGCACTCGTGTATTGGAGGTGAGCGACATCATGTGTCGTTCCCTGTCTTCGTGTTCAGGCCGTATCCGAGTTTCGCCACCGCGGTCTCGACCAATTCTTCCAACACTCGGAAGCTATCGCGATAGACTTCCAGGTCCCCGGCGAACGGGTCGGGTACTCCCCAACCTCTTCCATCCTCTCGCCCCTCGGCGAAAGCCAAAAGCATCGATGTCTTTCCGCCGCCACCCAGTGCTTCGACCGCCATCAAGTGGTGCGCACCCATCGTGAGGATCAGATCCGCCCACCGGACCGTATCTTCCGTCACCGGGGAGCTCCGGTGTCCTTCGAGATCGAGGCCATTCTCGGCGGCGGCCTGGATCGCTCCCTCGCTAGCGGCCGATCCCGGCATCGCGGAGACCCCCGCAGACCGAACGTTCGCGTCGTCCCACCCTGCACTAGCGAGCGATCGCTCGGCCAGCACCTGGGCCATGGGGCTTCGACACGTGTTCCCTGTGCACACGAACAAGAGGTTCAGATGACCCTTCTCACTCATGAGCCGCTACCTGTATCTCTGGAAGAACGCAGCGCACCCGTGCAAGCGGAATGGTACCCTGCCGCACGACGACAGGGGTCGGTTCCGAGCAGTCGACGATGGTCGATGGCGGTGACTCGGGGAGAGTGCCGCCGTCCAGGACCCAGAGATTATCATCGGCCCCCAGAGACGCCGCCGACTCCATCGCCCGTTGTGCGTCCAAAGCAGGAGGCTGGCCCGACTGATTCGCACTGGTCGAGACAAGCGGTACGTCCAGTCCCTCCAGCAGAGCCGCCACCAAAGGATGGGGGCTTACTCGGACGGCGACCCCCCCCGAGTCCCCACGGAGACCAGCGGGGTATCTCTCACTCGGATCAGAAAGGATCAGTGTCACGGAACCGGGCCAAAAGACATCTGCGAGATCAGTCGCCTCCTGCGTCCAGATGAGATCGCCCACTGCTCCCATTCCCTGAACCAACATCAGCATCGGCTTGGCACCGCGGCCCTTCAGAGCGGCAAGCCGGTTCACGACACTATCAGTCGCAACACCCCCGAACCCGTAAACGGTCTCGGTAGGGTACGCAAGCAGGCCACCCCCTCGCAGGTGCTCCACGATCGGCTTCACGTCGAGGTCCTCGACCGGTGTCGTGCGCACATCCAAGAGACGGGGGCCACTCACTGCTCGAGGGTCTCTCTCTCCAAGATCAATTCGGCCACGGCTACGTCTTCCGGTCGAGTGATCTTGAGGTTGGTCGATGGCGACTCGACCATGGTGACCGCTCCGCCGTTCCGCTCGACCAGACCGGCATCATCGGTGGCCGGCCAATCTTCCTGCACGGCCCTGATGTAAGCGGCGACAATCTGTGCGGCCGGAAACGCCTGAGGGGTTTGCGCGTGCCACAACCGCTCGCGCTCCGGCGTCCTCGTGACGCTCCCCGAGTCATCGACCTCCTTGATGGTGTCGGTGGCGGGAAACCCGGCGATAGCGCCCACCCCTCCTGCCGCGAGTTGGATGCACCTTGAAATTACGGCGGAAGACACCAACGGCCGAGCGCCATCATGCACCACGACGACGTCGAGGTCCTGCGCCAAGATCTGAATCCCTGCCCAGACCGAATCGCGCCGGTTGTCCCCGCCAACGACGATCGCGACCCGTTCGTCGAGCTCGGTAAGCCAGGAGGGTGTCTCCTCCACCTCAGCGGCCGGAAGCGCGACGACAACGGAGCGAACCGCCTCGTGCTCTAGGAAAGGTCGCAACGCCCGAAGAAGAACCGGCTGTCCGGCGAGGTCGAGAAACTGCTTGCTCTCGCCTCTCATGCGCCGGGCCATTCCCGCCGCGGGCACTACGACACCTACCCGCGGGGCTACTACAGGCTTCACGGACCGTTGTACCCACCCGCTCCCGGAGGACCTTGATTCCCCTGCTCGCTGGCCACGGAGTCGAAGCGTGTGTACGCCTTGTGGAAGAAGAGATTGACCACACCTGTGGGCCCATTTCGTTGCTTCGCCACGATCAGCTCAGTCTTCCCTTCCACGGAGTTGCCGTCTTTGTCCACTGGGCCAAAGTAGTACTCGGGACGGTACAGAAACATGACCAGATCGGCATCCTGCTCGATGGATCCAGAGTCACGTAGGTCAGAGAGCTGAGGTCGGTGATCGGTCCGTTGTTCCGGGGCACGGCTGAGTTGACTGAGCGCGATCACCGGCACGTCGAGCTCCCGAGCCAACGCCTTGAGCCCACGTGATATCTCGCTCACCTCCTGGACTCGGCTCTCGGACCGCTTGCCACCCGACATGAGCTGCATGTAGTCGATCACCAAGAGGCCGAGGTCGGTCTCGGACTTGAGACGCCGTGCCTTGGCTCGCATTTCCAGGACGGTGCTTCCCGGCGAGTCGTCGATCCAGAGGGGGGCGGTGTTCAGGTGACCCGCCGCCGCCGCAAGGCGCTGGTATTCGTCCGGGCTCATCTTGCCCTGGCGCAGCCGCTGGGCGTCCACACGTCCCTCGGCACACAGGAATCGCTGTACGAGCTGCTCCTTCGACATCTCGAGGGAGAACATGGCCACGGTAGTATTGTGCTCGATGGCGGCGGTCTGCGCCATATTGAGTGCCCAAGACGTCTTTCCCATAGACGGACGGGCAGCGACGATGATCAGGTCACCCTTCTGCAGGCCCGTGGTCATGCGGTCCAAGTCCTTGAACCCAGTGGGCACGCCCGTGATGCCGCCGGCGGACTCCTGCAGCTTTTCGATGTGTTCGAAGGTCGGCCACAAGATTTCTTTGATCCAGACGAACCCTTCGCGCTCATGACTTTCCGCAACGCGGAAGACCCGCTGCTCGGCCTCGTCGAGCACCTGTTCCACATCGCGCTCACCCTGGTCATAGACGTCGCGGATGATGTCGGAGGCCGCCTCGATGAGGCGCCGAAGAAGGGCCTTCTCCCGCACGATACGCGCGTGGTACTCGATGTTCGCCGCTGTCGGTACGGCGTCGAGCAATTCGGCTAGATAGCCGGCGCCCCCAGACGATTCGAGCTCGTTCGTTTTCTTGAGCTCTTCATTGAGGGTGATGACGTCGACGACACCTCCACGCTCGAAGATGCGCGACATGGACCGGAACAGACGGCGGTTGGCTTCGCGGTAGAACATCGAGTCGTCCACGACCTCGATGGCACGCGCAACCGCGTCGTTATCGATGAGCATGCCGCCGAGCACCGACACTTCCGCCTCTAGAGAGTAAGGCGGTTGACGGTCGAACTCGGGGACTGCTGCGGGAATCGATGCGGCCTCCATCAGCCTCGGTCCATCACTTCTCTGAGCAGTTGGAGGTCGCTCCAGGTGGAACGCGTCCATCCCGAATTCCGGAGTAAAGCGGCCGGATGATAGGTCACCACCAAGGGGACGCCTTCGTAGCTATACACGGAGCCTCGCAACTTCCCCAGTGGTCGATTGGTCGCCGTCAGGAGCTGAGCGGCGAAGGTACCCACGGCCAGAATAACCTCCGGCGCGACCAGCGCAATCTGGCGCTTCAAGTAGGGAGCGCAGAGCTCGATCTCATCCGTCATTGGATCGCGATTCCCCGGCGGGCGACACTTCAGGACATTGCAGATGTAGACCGATTCTTTTCGCGATAGATCCACAGCCGCGAGCAGAAGGTCGAGGAGCCTTCCCGCTTGGCCCACGAACGGAATGCTGGTCTTGTCTTCATTGGCGCCTGGAGCTTCTCCCACGACCATCAGGCGAGCGTTCGGATTCCCGTCCGAGAAGACAACGTTGGACCGCGTGCTGGACAGGCGACAGAGCTGGCAAGCCTCTGCGGCTGCCTTCAGTGTGTCGTAGTCGGCTCCACCCAGGTCTGGGACCGCCGCGGTTGTGGCGGCGTCCGCGCCGGCGGGTGTATCTTTGCGGTCTCGACTCCGGTCGGGCGGCACGGCCGCCTGATCCGCTCCGTGCGACCGAGACGTTGCCAAGGCCTTGGCCGTTGCCGCTAGCACTTCGGACCTCGACAGGCCATCCAGGAAGAGCTCGGGTATCCCCAACTCCTTCTGCTGCCCCAAGAACCGCGCGACCCGCTCGATTTCACGGAAACTGGCGCTCACTGCCCACTCCCGGAGAGAAGGGCGATTCGGTCCAGAATGATTTCGGCTACCTCGTGCTTGCTAGACAACGGGACGTCCTCGGCGGCGCCTCCGGCGGTCAGCAATGTTACACGATTCGTCTCTACTTCGAATCCTACCCCGGCCTCATTCGCGTCGTTTGCAACTATGAGGTCAAAGCGCTTGGACTCGAGTTTCTTCCAGCTGTTTTCCACCAAGTCGGCGGTTTCGAGAGCAAACCCCACAGCGATCGACCCTCCCCTTCTGAACTCCATCGTGTCGCGCGCGACATCAGGGTTCTGGACCAAGCTGACGGTCGTCTCTGGTCCTAACTCGGCTCTTTTCAGCTTGCTCTCTGACACATGATCGGGACGAAAGTCCGCAACGGCGGCGGCAAAGATCGAAACGTCGACCTTTGGTATGCTGTTAGACACCGCGTCGAACATTTCTCGTGCCGTCTCGACCCGGACGATCTCGACCCCGTATGGGTCCTCTAGCGCCACGGGTCCGCTCACCAGGGTCACCCGTGCACCTCGCCGCCAGGCCGCCGTCGCAAGGGCGAACCCCATACGTCCGGAGGACCGGTTCCCGACATAGCGTACCGGATCGATCGCTTCGCGTGTGGGCCCCGCGGTCACGAGCACATGTGTGCCCGAGAGGCTGGAGGACGGCGCGAGCGCACGTCCCACCTCTTGTATGATGTCGCCGGGCTCCAGCATGCGACCGGGTCCCTCACCTTCGCCGAAGGCCAACGGCCCGACTGCGGGGCCGGCTATTCGATACGACAAAGCCTCGCGGAGATGAGCGATGTTCGCCTGGGTCTGCGGGTGCGCGTACATCCGATCGTTCATAGCTGGACACAGCACTATCGGGGCCCGAGTGGCCAGGAGCGTAGTCGTCAGCAAGTCGTTTGCCCTCCCCTGGGCCGCGCGCGCCAGGAAATCTGCCGTGGCCGGAGCCACACACACGACGTCCGCTTCCTGGCCAAGCTTGAGATGTAGCGCCGCGCCGTCGGTGGAGAAGAGCTCGGTCAGGGCAGGACGGCCTGTGATGCCTTCAAACGAGAGAGGCTGTACAAAATTCTGAGCGCCGCGGGTGAGGGCTACATCCACCGTGGCACCAAGGCGCGTGAGGTCGCGGGCGAGCTGGACGGACTTATAGGCGGCGATGCCGCCGGTCACACCCAAGACGATACGGCGGCCGTCCCAGGGACGCCGCGGACCCAATCCACTTCCGGGCAAGGTCCCTCGCTCTCTCTGGTAGCGCTGACCCGGCTACCGTGGGCGGAGGTTAATCCTCCCGCTTACGGCGTCCTACTAGGCGGAATTCGATCTGACCGGAGGTAAGGGCCTCCAGCGACTTGGTGGTGAGCTTCTTCTCTTCACCAAGAGGAAGCGTTTCCCTCGGCAGTGCGTTGAGCTCCCGAGCGTACTTCGCTGCGACAAGCACGCCGAGATACTTGCTCTGGGTGTGCTTGGCCGACTCGTCGGGTGTGAATACGCGCATTCGCCTGCTCCTATGCAGCGCCCTCGTATGTACAATAATTACAAGGACTTAAGATATTATAGCTCGTGGTGGACGTGAAGCCCGCCGCGAGTGTTTCATCGATTCGCCTTTGAAACTCGCCAATCCTACCGGATAAGTCGATGGCTCGCGACCCGGCGAGGCATCGAATTAGGCGGAAAATCCTTCCGATAAGATGTCATCGATTCGCGTTTGAAGCTGCCTAATCGTCCCGGACATGTCGACGGCTCGGAGAGAAAACTCCACATTTCCTACCGTGATGGCTCGGACCTCGGCGACGGCTCGATCGAGGTCATCATTGACGACGACATAGTCGAAATCGAAGGCCTGCTCCATCTCACCGCGCGCGTTTCGCAGCCTGCGCTCTACCACCTCATCTGCCTCGGTCCCCCTTCCACGTAGACGGCCCACCAACGTCTCGGCCGAAGGCGGGAGCACGAAAACGAAGACCGCATCCGAGACCTTGGCTCGAAGCTGCTCGGCCCCTTGGACATCGATGTCTAGGATGAGGTGAAGTCCGCGCTGACGAGCAGCGTCCAGATTGCTTTGCGGCGTCCCGTACATGTGGCCGTGGACCTCAGCCCACTCCAAGAGCTGTCCAGCGTCGCGCATGGCCACGAAATCGGGCTCACTCATGAAGTGATAGTGCAGTCCCTCCGTCTCATGCTCCCTCGCCGGACGAGTAGTGGCAGATACCGAGAACAAGCAGTCATCCCAGGTCTGAACGAGCGCCTTCGATATTGACGTCTTCCCGGCACCACTCGGTGCAGACAGGACGAGCGCCGGTGCGCCCGCCGGTGCCCCAGGAACGTTCGGGCTCATTCGACGTTCTCCAATTGCTCGCGCAACCGCTCGATTTCCTCCTTAAGTGAGACCGCCGCTTGACTGATCTCGGAGTCGTTGGCCTTGGACCCGATTGTATTTGCCTCCCGGTTCATCTCCTGTATGACGAACCCCAAGCGTTTTCCGACGGGCTCCTCAGGCTCCGTCGCCAAGGTCTCGGAAAAGAGAGTGACGTGAGATCGAAAGCGGACCAGTTCCTCGTTGACGTCCCACTTCTCGGCAAGGTAGGCGATCTCTCGGGCCAATCTGTCCTCGTCTCCCGCATGGCCCTCTATGAGTTCGGCCACGGCCTCACGAAGTCGGTTCCTCTCCTCAACAAGCCGCTCGGGCGCGCGCTGCTCAATCCGGTCGAGCTGCGCGTTGATAGTGAGCAACCGCTCCTCGAGGTCCTCTTGAAGCCGCGCCCCTTCGACCTCGCGGAGTCCAACGAGTGCTGACGCCGCCTGCTCGGTAAGCCGCCGGACCACCGCGTCGTCCACCGCCGTCGAGGGGTCGGTTGGCGGCGCCTTGAAGATCTCGCCGAACCGAGCGATATGGGCCAGCTCGACCGCTCCCTCAAGGTCGAGTTCACTCCGGAGCGTCTCCATCAGCTCCTTGTAGCGCGTGGCCTTGGCCAGATCGAGTTGGGGAAGTTCCTCTTCACGCGCGGCAAGCCCACGATCCACTGCGAGGCTGTAGGTCACATGGCCACGGCCGACAAAGGTGCGCAGCCATGACTGGATCTCTCCCTCAAGTCGGTTGAAGCCGGGCGGCGTGCGAATACTCGCGTTAAAAAACCGGTGGTTGACGCTCTTGATTTCGACACGCACCAAGCCGGCTGACGTGGACTCTTCGGCCTCGCCGAACCCGGTCATACTCCGAATCATGTCAGTACGCCTCCGTCGAATGTATGGCAACCAAGACCATCTAATTATTCAGCGTCCAACGCACTCCGTACAGAGTGCGAAAACGGGGCTGCTCGCGACCGGGGAAGTCGAAATTGTCTTCCTTGGCTGCAAGGTTTTCCCAGCGGAGGAAGATGTTGAGGGTGACGATACGGACCTGAATCTGCATGAAGATGTCCCGGTAGACCGGCATGCGAAGAAGAGCGGGCCAGTCCGGGCCCGGGTCCGGCCCAGCGTCCGGCTCGACTACCGGGTCGCCCTCGCCCGGGTCCGCCGAGTATATGGGATCTGGCACAGGTGGATCCGGATCCACGATCGGCAACAGCATGCCCTCGTGACCGGTCACCCCCAACGTTCCCCACAGTTCAAGATTCCTAGACTCCTTGAAGACCCGGTGGTACGTGATCGACCCGTCCCAGGTCTGCTTGGGCATGTACGGCAGCTCGTCATCCCATGTTTGCAGTGCCCCGTCCACCCTGAAACCGGTGATGGGCAACGGCAGGCTTGCCGCCACTTCATACCCCGTACGTTCTGCACCCTCCAACACCACGGCACCCTGATCGAGGAGGAGGCCGAGTGGGTGAAGAGAGTCCGCTTCCATCGAAAGCCATGCCCCCGATAGACTGAGGCTTCGCCACGAGAACGCCGCTCCGACACGTGTACCCGTACGCTCGGTAAACCGGGCGACTGGCTTCTCCAGCGGCGGCACGCTGTCCTGCGGCTCCAGATCGGGATCCACCGCGAGCGAGTCCACCGGCTCCGGCTTGAGCGACTGTAGGTATTCCTCGAATTGAGACACAAAGGGCGTTCCGGTTTTGCCGTCTCCGTGAGAAGCAAACAAGGAGAACCCCAGCACGGGAGCAGTCACGGCCCGAACCCTCCACGTGGAGGCACTCTCCTCGGACCAGCGCTCCAACCGCACGGATCCATCGACCGAAATCGCCCGCGGATCCGACACGCCCGCTTCCACCTGATACGCGCTGGTCGGAACGCCAGCCGCACCGAGGAAGCGAGCTGAGGCGTTTCCCCATACCGCTCCTCGCTCGTATCCGGCGCGGAGAGCCATCTGCGAGCGTCGCGTATCGACCGCACTGAACACCGGATCGTCCGGGTCTCCCGTAAGGGACGATGCGCCCCACAGAGCTTCACCAATCAGGTCTTCGGTGAATTTCCACCGTCCCCTTACGTTCCAGTCACTGCGAATGAGATTGGTCGGGAAGTCCGCGATTTCCGTCTTAGTCTGGGATCGTCGAAGTTCTGCTGACAATCCGCCCCTGTTGCCACGGGCGAGCGCGTACCTGAGTCCAAAACCCCCTAGGGAGCCCGTCGCGTCGAGTCCGGGCCCGCGCGTCTCGAGTCGATCCAATGTGAAGGTGAAGGCTCCACCCATTGCGGTAGGATGGGCCAGCACGCCACGAAGAACATTCGTCCCCAGATCACCCGTCCCGACGTTCACGGTCGTCACCGGCTGCGGATCCGTAGGCTCCAGGCTTCGGATCTCGATTCGAAGCTCACCCGGATGACGCTCGACGCGTACCTCCTCCAGACCCCCGAGGCCGATGCGAGAGAGATCGGCGACACCTCCCTCCAGCGGAAGCCACTCGAACCCGTCCAACATGACCCGCACGCGGCCGCCGGCCCCGCCGAAGCTGACCGTAGCGGTGGGCGTCCCGTAGTCACCGCCCCTCAGAGGGATCACACCCGGAATCTGGCTGACTAATTCGGCCAGTGTCAGGGCCCGGTCGGCAGCCAAGGCCGTGCGATCCCAACTCCACACCCCGGCCTCCCACGACGGCATCACGCCAGCGGGAAAACGGGGGAAGGTATCGACGTGGTCGACCAAAGAGTCGACGACAGCGGCTAGCGAGTCGAGCGACGCCTGGACCGAATCGGAGATCACAGGCCGAAGCGAATCGGGCAGAGCCAGAAGCGAGTCCAAGGGTGCCGGCGATACGTCCTGGACCTGAGCGCTGTCGGCGGCCGGGATGGTGTCCGGAATCTGCGCGCTCAGCGCCTTCGGAGCCGCCAGACCCAAGAAGGCCAACCCGAGGACGAGAAACCGAACGCGCAACGCCCCGGCCGTCAGGGCCCGGGGCGCGATTGAGCGATGGGAGACCAACGTCACGCCGCGCGGCCTCGAACCCACTGCACAAGCAGCCGCGTGGGGAATCCGGCGGCCCCCTTCCGTTGGTACGGAAGCTTGCCCTCACCGTAGGCGGTGCCGGCGATGTCGAGGTGGGCCCACTTGCAATCTCCCACAAATTCCCTGAGGAAGGCGGCAGCGGTTATGCTCCCGCCTGGGCGCCCACCCACGTTTACGACATCAGCCACATCGCTGTCGATCTGCCGACGGTACTCGTCCCATAACGGCATGGGCCAACAACGCTCCCCAGAAAGGTCGCCGGCTTCCTGGAGCTCCCCGACCAAATCGTTGTCCGTGCCCATCACCGCCGCCGCATGGTGCCCAAGGGCAATGACAACGGAACCCGTCAGCGTCGCACAGTCGACGATCGCCTCGGGCTCCAGGCTTTGGGCATAGGACAGAGCATCGGCCAGTATCAGGCGCCCCTCAGCGTCCGTATTGACGACTTCGATGGTCTTGCCCTCACGGGACTGGATGATATCGCCCGGCTTCATGGCACTGCCGTTGAGGAGGTTCTCGGAAGACGGCACGATTCCGATCACATTTAGTGGCACCTCCAACTCGGCGACTGCCTGCATCGTGCCGATGACCGCTGCGCCCCCAGACATGTCAAAAATCATGTCTTCCATACCCGCAGACGGCTTGATCGATATCCCACCCGCATCGAACGTGAGCCCCTTCCCCACCAATACCAGCGGCGGCGCGCCCTCCTCGCCTCCGTCGTGTCGCAGGATGATCAGCCTGGGTTCCTCGTCCGATCCTTGAGCGACGGCGAGGAGTGCATGCATGCGCTCCTCCTTGAGCTGGTCTGGACCGAGCACGGTCACTCCGAGACCCCGTTCCCCAGCCATGCGAGTTGCCTCCTCGGCGAGGTGCGTCGGCGTCGCCACGTTGCCGGGTCTCGACTGCAGTGTTCGAGTGAAGTTGGCTGCGCGACCGATCGCTTGTCCTGCCACCGCTCCCCGGCCGGCCTCATCGACATGCTCGGCTTCAGCCATCACGGTGAACTCCGTGACCTCAGGCGGAGCATCCTCATCCAGTCGCTTCATCTCGGTGAACCGCCATGACGCCAATACCGCACCCTCGGTCACGGCCTGAGAAGCGGTCTCCACGTCGATCCCGCCCAAGCCACCTAGGTACACGCCGACGGCTCCGACGCCGATCGATTCGGCCGCCCGCACCGCGTGTCCCGCCCAACGCCGCAGCGTCTCGGTGTCGAGGTCCGAGGCCTTTCCAGCACCCAATAGGAGCACCCGCTCCGGACCCGTCTCGCCTATACGATACGAAACGACAGATTCGCCCAGTTTGCTGTTCAGATCCTCCGCGAGATAGGAGCCGGTGGTGGCTTTGACCAGATCTGCCGGAAGCACTGACTCCACCCCCGCATCCGTCTCGAAAATGGGGACGGCCAACAGTTGTATCGCATGGCCGACGGCACCGACCGAGGAGACGAGATGTATGTTCATCGGTTCTTTCGAATTACATGTGCGAGATGATGGCCTGTCCGAACTCCGAGGTCGTGACGGTGGTGGCTCCCTCCATTTGACGCTCCAAATCGTATGTCACCGTCTTGGCGTCGATAGCCCCCTCCACACCTCTGTTCACCGCTTCGGCCGCTTCGTTCCAACCGAGATGCTTGAGCATCATGACGGCCGACAGAATCAGTGAGCCGGGATTCACCTTGTCGAGGTTGGTGTACTTGGGAGCCGTGCCATGCGTCGCCTCGAATACGGCGATCTCGTCGCCGATATTGGCACCCGGCGCCATGCCCAGACCGCCGACCTGCGCGGCGCAAGCATCAGAGAGGTAGTCGCCGTTCAGATTCGGCGTGGCCAGCACGTCGTACTCGTCCGGCCGCAACAGCACCTGCTGGAACATGGCGTCAGCGATGCGGTCGTTGATCAGAAGCTTGCCCGCTGGATCGGCACCTTCCCAGACGGCCGGTTCAGCAACGGTGGTATCCGGGAACTGCTCCTCGGCGACTTCGTACCCCCAGTCTCTGAAGGACCCCTCGGTGAACTTCATGATGTTCCCTTTGTGGACCAGGGTTACCGACCGCCGGCTCCGCTCGAGGGAATATCGGATCGCCGCCGCCACGTGCCGCTTCGTCCCGAAGGGACTGATCGGCTTGATCCCGATACCGCTCCCCTCTCGGATGGAGGCACCCATTTCGTCGACCAGGAAGGAGCGCACTCGGTCCGCCTCAGCTGTACCGGATTCCCATTCGATACCCGCGTACACGTCCTCGGTGTT
>Ga0115002_10000796_pt1 | contig 44442 bp, 41 predicted proteins | sample ArcticOcean_MG_C_8_FD_89576 | JGI IMG/M metagenome (GOLD analysis project Ga0115002, IMG submission 89576) | Marine microbial communities from western Arctic Ocean - ArcticOcean_MG_CB11_86 | ecosystem: Environmental > Aquatic > Marine > Oceanic | place: Arctic Ocean: Canada Basin | collected... | reverse complement strand
TCAGTACCAACGACTCGAGCTGAATGCGGACGCTGAGGGTGGGAGTATCCGCGTGGAAGTCTTGGATGCTGCCGGCCGCCGCGTACCGGGGTTCCTACAAGAGGATGCAGTTGCGATCACAGGTGATGCTTTGCGTCATAGGGTATACTGGCAGGATCACGAGCTTGGCGATCTGCCTGATGGCGAGTACATGTTGCGCCTGCACCTCGACGGCGCCACGGTCTTCGCTATCTATCCCGTGGCATGACTACCTATCCCGTGGCGTGAGTCACGACCAAAGGAAGATTTCCCCGTCCTCTTCTGACATCCCGATGAATACAGCCAGCACAACGCGCGTATGGTCCCTGGCAACTTGCGGCACCTCGTGGACATTCTCCGTATGGAAGAAATATAGATCCCCCACATCCAGTTCGATCTGCACCCGCTCGATGGCCTCTTGCTTCGCGTAGGCGGCAAAATTGCCCGCGCTTAGAACCTCTTCAACCTCCCCTTCCGCCTTGGCGCGATAGAGGATGGGTTCACCGCCGACAGCCCCCTTTTGGACACAAAGAATTCCGGCGAATTGATGTTCGAACCGGCCCACGGCATAGTTCGACTTTCCGTGCCGTCGCACCGAGTCGAAATGCGCCCGGTGACCTTCCTGGCCCTGGTATATCCGAAAGATCGCCGGCCCATACGTTCCGCCTTCTTCATAGGCTGTTTTGACGTGTTTGGAGCCGGCCAGTTTCGCCAGGTTCTCGTAAATCGTCTGCACCGGATCGGCCAAGCCTTCAAAAAGCCGCCGAAAGAGCGCGTGCGTGCGATCGGCGTGTGCAAAGAATTTCGCCGGATCCTTGCCCATCCGTCCCAGACTGGTACCCAGGTCCAGGTAAGGTCCCCCACTGAGTTGTGACTCCTTGCCCACCGTATCTCGATCGAAATATCCATTGTCGGAGAACCGCTCTATCAGGCGGTTGCAGTCGCCAGGAGGATGCGCACCTCGCAGCACAAAAGCGGGTCTCTGGTTTTGCGCCAGGGCGAGCAACGGTTGGTCGTAGGTTCGACGTATCGTGTCAGCATCCGCCTCAAGAGGCTGCCACGAGTCCTGGAGATTGTCTGATTCTTGCATTCATCATCCTTTCGCGTTCCGGAACCGATAGGCTATGCAGCAATTCCCTTCACCACCAGTTCATGCCTGTCTTCGCGACGCTTGGCTAGAACGGGTGACCGACCTTTCTTTGCCACCCATCAGTTTTTCTCAACCCCACCAAGTCTGCCTTACGAGACATGACTGGCCTGGATCAGGTGCCGGCGGAGCGAAATCATGAAATTCGAACGAGAGAAAGACGACTTCCAGAGAGACGGATATGTCGTGATCCGACAGTTGTTGCCGGAAAACGAATTTCGGATTCTGACACAGAACATCGAGCGCTACATTCGCGATGTCGTTCCCACCCTTGATGAGGTGGATGCCTTCTATCAGGACCGCCGGCAACCGGAAACACTCAAACAGTTGCAGGGCATGGAGCAAGACGAATTCTTCGATTCATACAGGGGTCACCGCAAATGGATCGAAGTCGCCGAAACCCTTCTTGACGAACGCGTCGTCGCACTCGGGCCGGAGTGGTTCAACAAACCACCCGGTACCGATCACCCGACCCCGGCCCACCAGGACAACTATTACTTCAATCTGAAGCCGGCAAATGTCCTGAGCATCTGGATGGCGATGGATCGAGTCGATGCGGACAATGGCTGCCTGCGCTATTTGCCAGGGTCGCACCATCACGGCGTACGTCCGCATCAGGCGACACTGACACTCGGCTTCTCACAGGGCGTCGCCGGCTATACCGAAGAGGAAAGCGCGCGAGAAGTCCCGATCTTCCTCGATGCGGGGGACGTCGTTGTCCATCACGGCAATACGATTCACAGCGCCATGGCGAACATCTCAGCGACACGACACCGACCGGCCTTCGCCATGGTCGTGAAGGGAGTCAGTTGTCGTCGTGACGAAGAGGGTTTCGCGCGGTATCAGGCGGCAGCAACGGCGCAGCGCGAGGCGCTCACCTGACTCATTCAATCGATCCCCACCGTTGATTCAACCAGGGGACACAAGTCTTTCAGATTCATCGGCTTCTCCATGAAACCATCGAAATCATGCGCATGGACATCCTCACTTGATGCGTAGCCCGACATCCCAAATACAGGCATGTCAGGATATCGCTCTCGCACCTGCTCAAGCAAGGCATAGCCATTCAGTCCAGGCATGCGAATATCCGTGATGAGGAAATCTGGCGGCTCATTGTCAATCTCTTCAAGCCCCTCTTCGCCATCGCGCGCTTCGACGGTATCGAAATCCGCCAGCGCTTCACACAACATGCGTCGGATCGCCGGTTCATCATCGACCAATCAATTACGCACAGTGTGACTGCGTCTCGCATGCGTTCGTCGAGGCTGCGAGCGTTGGTTTTGGCCATGGATTCCATCGCCAAAGGGAAAGTCCCGACTGTGGGACTGGTCGTTTTCAATGAATCTGATGTTCGTGTGTGCGCCACAGTTGTTGCCTTGACCGGCCTTGGGGTGGCCCTTAGGCGTACCTTGCATGCCTGACTGGAAGTCCGCTGGAGTCCGCATCGTCAAGGCTGGCGAGACGGACAGCAATACACCGCAGACACCTGGAATGCATCGTGCCGCAGCCATCACTCACGCAGTAGCGGGCGCTGAGAAGTTGTGGGCTGGTACGGTGACGGTTGAACCAAATGCGAAGACCGGCGCCCACCACCATGGTGAACTTGAGAGCGTCATCTATGTAGTGCGTGGACGGGCCCGGATGCGCTGGGGAGATGCGCTCGAATTTGTTGCCGAAGCCGAGGCCGGCGATTTCATCTACGTGCCTCCCTTCGTCCCGCACCAGGAAATCAACGCGGACCCCAATGAACCCCTCGACTGCGTCCTGGTTCGCAGCGGCCAGGAGCCGATGGTCGTCAATCTCGACATCGCGCCCGTAGAGCCACCGGAGGAGATCCGTTGGATCGGCCCGAATCACCCTGCGTGAGAGCTACATCCAGCAACTCGGCCTGAGGCTAGTCGATTACTTGCCCCCACTTTTCACGGTCCCACTGTTTCTCGCCGATTTGCTCGATATACTCTGCCCCCATTTTTTCAGTCAGCCAGGTCTTCAGAGGCACGTCGGCATCCGTCGGTTGCCACCAACCTTTCATATCGACACCATCTCCGAGCAGCTGGCGGCGGATTGGATCACATTTTTCGAGAATCTCGTCAGGCATCACGTTATAATCGAGACCTCGCAGCCATCGATAGCTATAGCCGAGAAACAGAACCTTGCGCGTGGTATCTGATGTATTGATGCCGCGCGCGTGCCACATGCGCCGATCGAAGAGGACCGCCGTTCCCGCCTTTACCTGCAATTGCAAGATGTCGTCCTCGCTGTGCAGATCTGGTGGACGATCCCCCTTGTGGCTTCCAGGGATGATTCGAATTCCACCGTTCTCAACCTGACTGATGTCCGTCAACCAGAAGCCCACCTTCAGCGATAGCCGCGGTTGAGGACGTTCCATCTCCGGCACCGGACGACCTCCATCCTGATGCCAACCACCCGGTTTCAGGTCAACTCGGTTGCTTGATTCTGGCGGATAGTAGATTAGGTGAGATATGTAGTGCTGGACATTCCAGCCAAGAAGATCCCAGATCAGGGGGAAAGTCTTTGGCCAGTCGAGTAGCTCCAGAAAAACGTCGTCTTCCACGAGGGTCCTGAACTTGGCCATCGTCGCCCCCGGATCGATGCTCTTGGCAACTCGCTCGTCGCGATCAACTCGGTCCGCCGCTTCCAGCAGTTGAGTGAGCATGCTCTCATCCAAGGCGTCGGGAACAATCAGATACCCCTCTTGATCGAACTGATCGCGCTGCTCTGCTGTCATGTTGTACTGCAAACAGTCGGTATGCACAGTGATCCTTTGTCGTTGGTAGGACACTATCCCTGCATGTATCGCTCTCGTTGCTGCAGGCGTAGCAATCCCAATAGTAGCAACGCGCCTGAACCAGCCAGCAAGTAGGCACGATTGTAGAAGGTGGTCTGCGACTGAACCATCGCCTCATAGGCCTCGAGCTGCGCGAAGGGATTATAGAACAGATTCCAACGACTACCCTCAAGAGGTTCGGTCAGGATCCAGAGAAAGAGACCGATGGAAACCAGTACAGCAGCGGCACCATTGCCACTGCGTACGATGGTCGCCAGGGCGAAACCAAGGCAGCCGAAAAACAAAACGGGAAACATCAGATGAAAGACCATCTTCATCACGGAGAAGTCGGCGAGCGCTGCCTGACACAACAAGGCGAGCATGAGCAGAAATGTGCCAATGACGATTTGCTGTACCACCTGGCGCGCCAGCCACACTTTGTATCGATAGTCAGGGATCCCAAAAAGCGTTTCCAGCATGCGCGCATCTACATCGCTCTGAATCGCATACGCTGATGGATAGAATGTGAGCAGCATCGCCGGCGCCAACATGAAGTAGTAGATCTGCCCAGCGTTGGGAGGCACAGCCTCTTCCACTGCATGGATCACCGTAACGAAAAGGAACACGGCGACAGCGAACAGCAGGAAATAGATGAAGCGACCGGCAAAGACCTGTCCGGCGCTATAGCGGAAGAAATGCCACCCCGATCGAAGATGAGTCAACACCAGGATCTTCACGCCGCCTCTCCATCGAGGAGCCACAGATAGGCATCCTCCAATGTTGGCGTCACCGCCTGGGCATCCGGTAACGGCTGGTTCACTGACAGCAACCTGACGCGTATCTGCTCGCCATCGCGCATATGATGGACGATCCGTTCCGTCTTACGCAGCTGCGTGAAGCGTTCTTCATCGACCTGTGCCTGCCACACGACACCTCGTGTGCGCTCTACCATGTCCAGCGGACTGCCGTCAAACCGAACCTGCCCGCCACCGAGGACGGCGACCCTGTTACACGAACTGGAGATATCCTCGATGATGTGAGTGGAGAAGATGACGATCCGGTCTCTGGCCAATTCAGACAGCAGATTGCGAAAACGAATCCGCTCGCGTGGATCCAGACCCGCCGTGGGTTCATCAACGACGAGAATACGTGGTAGATGCAGCAGTGTCTGGGCAATCCCGACACGCTGCTTCATACCACCAGAGAAACCGCCGATCTTGCGATCTCGACTGTCATCCAGGTGGACCCGTGAGATCGCCGCCTCAACAACTTCCTTGCGCTCTTGCGTGTCCCACTTCCCCTTCAGCAGGGCCTGATAGTCCAGGAACTGATAGGCCGTCATATTCTCATACGTGCCGAACTCCTGCGGCAGATAGCCGATCAGTGCCTGCAGTTCCTCTCTCTTCTCGAGCTGATCATAGCCATTGATCTTCACGCGACCTCGACTCTGGCTCAGCACGCCGCAGATAATCCGCATCAGCGTGGTCTTGCCAGCCCCATTCGGACCGATCAGACCAAACATGCCGGAGCCGATCTCGAGGGACACTTGCTGCAAGGCAGTGAAGGGCCGTTTGCGGCGGCCGATGACGGGAATCGCCCCTATGAGGCGATAGAAGCCGGATCGACTGCGGCGGAAACGCCCGACAATACTGTCTACGTTGACCTCGCTACGGTAGAGTTTCTGCGAGCCCCGATACATCGCGACCCCGACATACCACACAGCACCGGCGATCAGTGTCGCCGGCCAGATTTCCCAACGACTCTGCCACCACGCCATATGCATGGCCGGCAAGAGCCAAATGACGAGCCCATAGCCGAAGCGGATCAGCTTGTCCTTGCGTAGCTGGCCATTGAGGGCGGGCACATGCTCACTCAATAGGATGCGTAGATGTATGTATAGTCCCACGCAGAACAGCATCATCCACACAAGATGGTCCAGGTGCAGATAGGTGAAGTACGCGTGAAAACCGAATAACGGCAGTTGCCATGCCCAGGCGCCCCCCGTGGAAGAGATCGTCGCCGCAGAAGGCCGACCACGCTCGACATCGTGGGCAAGCTGCCTCTCCCCGCGTCGCCACTGCCGTTGGAAGCGCGATGGTTCGTCATACTCCTTCACCACATTGGCGACGCTGATATGCAGGGTCTGGTCCTGCGGAATCAGATTCACCTGGCTGCGTCGCAAGCTACTTTGCACAAACCAGGTAAGACCCGGAACCAAACCAAGCAGTGCCGTACCATCTGCAAATTGCCAGAACGTCGAGTCCACGTATTGAGTGACGACCCATAGACCGGCCCCTAAGCCGGCAACATTCGCCAGCCGCGCCGTCGTGCTCAACTCACGTCCCCACTGAACCACCTGCTCGAGGCCGAAATACACCGTCGGAACCAACACGAGTGTGAAGACGGTGCCCGCCGCAAGACCCCCGATGACGGCGATCGCAAAGGGGACGCCAATCATGGCGACATACTCCGCCTCACCCATCGCCAGTGGCACCATAGCTAAGACCGTCGTCAGGGCTGTGATCGCAATGGGGCGAACTCGAATCTGACCAGCTGTCAGCAGCGCGCGACTCAGCCGATAGCCACGACGCTGCAACATGCGAGCGTAGTCAATGAGCATGATCCCATTGTTGACGACGACACCGAGGAGAATCAAAAATCCCACCAGGGCATTCGCATTGAAGATCGAGTTTCCCGTCAGAATCAGCCCCCAGAAGGCGCCAACCGTGGCCAGAGGCAGTGTAATCATCATGGCCAGCGGTGCGACGAGAGACTCGAATACGGACGCGAGAATCATGTAGATGAGGATGATCGCCGCGCCGATGAGGAAGTAGAATTCTGACAGATCCGTCTCGTCATGTACAACTTCGATGGCCACGCCCGATGGCAGATTGACCTGTCCGGCGAGTAGATCCACTGCAGCTCGTGCCCCATCAAGCAGATCCTTCGAGCCCTTGATCTCGGCGTGGAAGGAATAACCGAGTCGCAACTCCTTCTCTTGATTGACTCTGTCGTAACTGCCATAGCCGTCGCTGTAGCGCAGATCAGTCAACTGCGAAAGTGCGACAGTGCCCCCAGTGTTGGTCGACACCTGCAGCGAATAAAGATCCTCCACACGCCGTGCGATCTGGTCCCCGTCTTCACCCTTGAGGACGATGTCGATTTCATCCGCATCCTGTGGTCGCAACTGAGCCGCTGTTTTCACTTGTCGCTGCAGATCAGTCAGGGCGCCATTGATCGCCTGCGCATCGACACCAAAGTAAGACAGGGCCGCATGATCCAGATGCAGGTCGACCTGCGGTTCGCCACCATCGACCTGCAGATTGGCGTAGGCAATCGTTGACTGGCGTTCGAGATTGTATTTCAGATCGTCTGCAATCCGGCGAAGCATCGACAGATCGCTGCCACGAATGGCGATATGTTCCGACGACGAGCCGATCCCCAGCAGTCGCTGAAAAGCCTGCCCACCAGAGAAGCCCCCTGCACCGCCGCCACGACCACCACCGCTCCCACTGCGACCGACGGGTTGACTGAAGCTGAAGCTCAGCCCTCGGTAAGCACTCCAGAGATCCTGCTGCATGTCCGATTTGATCGACGCCAGATTCCGGCCCGCGATTTGCTGGAAGTCTTCCTTCAGGTCCAGTGATAGATGCAGCAAATCCGACTGCACATCGATACGGCGCTCTGCCAGTTCTTCCACACGCTGCATGCGCTCGTCGAGCTCGCGAGCGATCTCGTCAGCTACTTCCAGTGTCGTCCCACCAGGTAGTGTCGCATACAGATCGAAGGTCTCGAGTTCGACCTCCTGCCCCGCGTTAACGCTCACCCCAAGACACAGCAGGACACTCACAAAGAACACGAGGGTGCTGATCACAACGGTTCGCGTTGGATATCGTAGACAGGACTTCAGCAGCAACGAATAGATCTGCACCGGGCGGTGCCGTTGCGAGACACGATGGAAGTGTGCCGTGTGAACAGCAGCGATGCCCTCCCGCGTGCGAAACAATCGGTAGGCAAACACAGGGATCAACAAGACGGCCACGACCAACGAAACCAGCAGTGTGGACACCACTGAGATCCCGACATTGCGTCCGAGAGTTCCTACCAGAAAGTTGTCGGAAAAGACGAAGGGCAAGAACACGCACACGGTCGTCAGCGTCGCCGCTGCCACGGCACGCCACACCTCGCCAACACCAGCAACAACGGCGGTGAAGGGGTCTATACCACGTGCCAGCTGGCGATAGATGTTCTCGAGGACAACGACACTGTTGTCCAGCAACATCCCCACGGCAATGGCGATGCCCACGAGAGACAGTGTGTTGAGACTGATATCAAAAGCGTAGAAAAAATTGAGCGCAATCAGAACCGATACGGGAACCGCCGCGGCGACGACGGCGACAAGCCGCAGATTGCGCAGGAAAATCCAGAGGACGGCGATCACCAGAATGCCGCCGACCAAGGCCAGCTCCTGGATCGACTCGATATTCTCTTCGATCGGTTCAGCGCTGTCCGTCTGGATCACCAGCTCAATCCCGTCGCCCGCGATGTCGCGATTGATTTGATCGACTACATCGCGTGTGGCGTGAGACAGATCGATCAGATTCACGGCCTGATCCCGGATCAGAGAAATGGCGATGGTTTCCATTCCATTCACCAACGAGATCGACTGCCGTTCGGCGCCACCCTCATGGATCTTGGCCAATTGCCCGAGCCGCAACGAGCCATTGTCACTGATGACCGTCTGCGCCAGGGCGTCGATGTCTTCGAAATCGCTTACGAGGTGTACGAAGGAGCGTTGACCTCCACCCTCGACCTGGCCAAGGAATCGTCGCGGGCGCGCCGCCTGAGCGATTCGCTCAGACACGTCAGCCATCGTCAGGCCGTAGCTACGTAGCCCATCTTCGTCCAGCTCAACCTCGACAGAGTGCTGGCGTCCGCCAAAGATGCTGACACTGGCAACACCATCGATGCTCTCCAGCTGTGGCAGCACTTTCGCATCCACGACCTGGCGAATCTGATCCAAAGATCCCGCACCACGGGCCTGCATCCCCATGAATCGATTGGACATCTGTTCTGTGTCGATTTTGAAGGCAGATACGAAAAATTCGACCCCGAGGGTCGCCTGCACCGCAGCGACCTCCTCCTGCAACCTCAAGTAGGAATATTTCTGATTCGTTGACGGCGTGTAGTAGATGTAGAGTGTCGCTTCACGCTGCTGCACACTGGCTTCGATACGCTCGATGCCCTCCAGTGTAGCAATGGCACTTTCGATAGGGATGACGGCCTGGTGTTCGAGATACGCTGGCGCCGCATCACGTTGACTGCGAATCTGCACGATATGTAGAGGCAGTTCCGCGAAAGGAATCAGCTCCACCGCCAGTCGCTGATGCGAGACCACGCCGAGCATGCAGGCCCCCAGCAACAACATGCAGACCATGACCGGCCGACGGATAATACTGCCTATCATGCGGCAACCTGGGTGGAGTCAGCGGGACGCAGCCGATCGAATCGTGCGAACAAGTGGTAGACGCAGGGGATGACAACGAGAGTCAGCGCCGTGGACGTGACGAGTCCACCAATCACTGCAACCGCCATAGGCGCGCGCAAAGCACCCCCTTCACCGAAACCGATCGCCAGTGGCAGCAGGGCGAGCAGTGTCGTAACACTCGTCATGAAGATCGGCCGCAGGCGAGCCTGCCCCGCCTCGACGATGGCCTGGCTCAGATCCACCCCAGCGCGTCGCCCCTGATTGATTCGGTCCACGAGAATGATGGAGTCATTCACAGCGATTCCCGCCAACATGATCAACCCAATGAAGGACATCACATTCAGTGGCATCGCCAGGATCCATAGCAGCGCGATAGCGCCGACGCCGGCGAGGGGAATTGTCAGCAGAATCACAAAGGGATGAACGAGTGACTCGAATTGCGCCGCCATCACCATGTACACGAGAGCCACCGCCAGCAGCAGGGCGAAGCGCAGATTGCCGAACGCCTCCTGACGCATCTGCTCTTCCCCGGTCACAAGCAGGCGATACTCCGGTGGCAAAGCGATCTGTACCAGATCGGCCTTTACTGTTCGTGCCACTTGGTCAAAAGGCTTAGTGCTGCTCAGATGGGCGCTGACACGGACGATGCGGGTCTGCTCGCTGCGCAGGATCGCTCGCTGCGACTTCTTCGATCTCAGTTCCGCCATCTGATCGAGTCTCACCCGACGCCCATCCGGCGCCTCCAGCAGAATGGCAGACAACTCATCCAACGCCATGGGCGGTCGACGAATGACGATGTCGGTGTACTCCCCGCCCTGTCCAAGTTGGCCAGCGTCGCGACCGGACAGCAGTTGCTCGAGCTGTGCAGCAACCGCATCCACCTGCAGACCAAACTGTGCTGCAAGGGTGCGTTCGATGACGACGTCTACCTGGGGCCGCCCTTGCTCCACACTCGTTTCGACACCACGCAGACCAGGCATCGCCTGCAGGCGAATGAAGACCTGTTGCGCCAGATCGGCGAGCACATCGAGTTGATGGCCACGGATCTCCACGACGAGTGGTGCCGCCGCCCGGCCAAGACTGGTCTCAAGGGCCGTCTCTTGGAGGAGAAAGCGAGCATCCGTGTCAGGCAAATCTCGCAACTTATCATTGAGCCCTTGCATCAGCACATCGGGAACCTGCTGAAATTCCGGCGCCAGCAGCAGCTGCAATACGGCGGTATTCTCGTCGGCCAACCGCTCCTGATTCGCCTCCGCACTCCCCGGCCCCACACGGGAATACGTGTGTTTGACGATGGCGGCGAAGTTGGCATCAACAAAAGCCTCGAGATTGCGTACGGTTCCTTCGGATCTTTCGAGACTGGTCCCTTCCGGCATGGTCAATTCGACAGAGAGATCGCCATTTCCCGTGCGCGGCATGAACTCACTGCCGACATGAGGCAGCATCACCGCCGTCGAAGCAACCAGCCCCACTGCGATCAACACGATGAGCCACCGTCTCTGCAGCAAGCGGCTCAACAGGGCTGTGTAACGGGAGGACGTGGTCACAATCGTTGCGGGTTTGCTGACCCGCAAAAGACGCGAGCACAACATGGGAATCACGACGAGCGCGACAAAGAGAGATGACAGCAGGGAAAAGGCGACCGTCCATGCCTGCTCCTGGAACAGGGCACCCGCAGCTCCGTGCAGGTAAACGATGGGCAGAAAGACGATGATCGTCGTCAGGGTCGAACTCGTGATCGCCCCCCCTACATCACCGGTTCCGCGAATGGCGGCTTGTGCCGGACTGTCACCCAATTCCAGGCGGCGGAAGATGCTCTCCACGACGACGATCGCATTGTCGACGAGCATTCCTGCACCCAGAGCGAGTCCGCCGAGCGTCATCAAATTGAGGGTGAGGCCACCGAAATACATCAAATTGAAAGTGGCGATGACAGAAATCGGGATCGCAAGACTGACGACGAGGGTGACACCCACACGTCGTAGAAACAGAAACAACACGACAACTGCCAGCAGTACACCCAGCAATCCTGTCTGTTCCACTTCGCTGACAGCGGCCTCGACGAAGCGCGACTGATCCTGGATGACGATTAACTCGTATCCGGGCAACGATCTGCGCAAGAGATCAAGTTGGATGCGGATACTCGCCGCTGCGGAAATCGTATTGGATCGAGCCTCCTTGTAGATCTCCAGGCCAAGACAGGGTTGGCCATCGAGTCGCACAAGATTCGTCGCCGGTGCGAGTCTTTGACGCACCTGAGCAACCTGGCGCAGACGAATGGGCTCACCACGCTGCCCTCCACTTCTCCCCCCGGATGCGGCGCCAGTGAGGGCGCTGGAAGTGCTCTGTGCGGAGGGTCCTTGCGAGACGTTTGAGTATCCAACGATGACATCCTCAATCTCATCGACAGACCCAAACTCTCCCACGCCACGGATGACATAGCGACGCCCCATCTGAGTGATCGAGCCACCCGCCAAATTGCGATTCGCACGCTGCACGGCGCCGGCGACGGTCTCCACCGTGAGACCGAAGGCTTCAAGCGTGAGCGCGTCGGCGAGGATTTCCACCTCCAGCTGACGAGCCCCCACCAGTTCGACTGCTGCCACGCCTGGCAGTCGGATCAGTTCATTGCGAATGATGCTCTCCGCCGTCTTGCGCAGGGCATCCGGGTCGTCGGCGGCGGGATGGAAGAATGCAGCAACAATAACCGGCACGGCATTGGGATCCTGCTGACTGACAGTGACCGTCGCCTGCGTATTGCGCTGCGTGAAATCCGCCATCGCTTTCTGCAGGTCGAGATAGGCCTCGTCCATGTCTGCCGCCCAACCATACTGCACCGTCACCTGTGCCCGTCCTGTCTGAACCACAGAGGCAACCCGATCAACACCACGGCCACGTGCCGCCGCCGCTTCCAGGGGTTCGACGAAGCGACGCTCCATCTCCTCAGGCGGTTCTTCGCCGGAAGTGACCTCGACGAAGAGGCGCGGGTTGCTCAGGTCGGGGAACAGGTCGACGCCAAGTTGCTGCAGAGAGATGTAGCCCAACAGGAGGATGGCCAGGACAACCATCAGTACCGTAATCGGGAAGGCGACTGCCAGTCGCGCGATCCGTTCCATGAGGACCCTACTGACCCGTCTTCACTCTGGAACGATCGCGCAGCGTCTCGAAGCCCTCGACAACGAGATCCTCATCCACTTCCAGACCGCTGAGCACCTCCACTGCTTCACGATTGCCAATACCCAATTCCAGGACGCGCTCGAGAGCGACCCCCTTGTCGACGACATATACGACATGATTGCCACCGCGATCACTGATCACATCGCGAGCGATCACGAGTGCCGAGTCGCGAGAGTCGGCGATGAGTTCGACTTTGAGAAACATGCCAGGGCGCAGCGACCGCTCCGTGTTGGCCACACGGAGAGTCACTTTGAACATGCGACTTTCCGCATCAAGAACAGGAGACACCTGTTCGACCTCCCCCGTCAGCGTATCTGCCTCAGCCCGGCCATAGGGCATCGCTCGCAGTGGCTGACCCGGCATAACTCGATCGATCTGATCACCGGGCAGCGACACTTCTGCGTAGAGCGTCTCGTAGTCCATCAATTGACCCAGTTCAGCCCCTGCTTCCAGCCACTCTCCGGCACTGCGATGAGGCAGATCCACGAGAATTCCTGTGAAGGGGGCACGCACCTCCAGTCGTGCCAATTGCAGTCGTGCATTTTCTAACGCATAACCCGCGTCGATAAACATGCGCTCTGCATCGGTCACTTCGCGCAGGGTGATTCCCCCTTTGTCGAACAGAGCTTTCTGCTTCTCAAATTCTCGCTGCGCCGAGGTGTACTGAAGCCGCTTCGACTCGATACTCACCTGGTTCTCAAACTCAGGATTCTCCAACATCACCACCAAGGCGCCCTCATCCACAGCGTCACCCATGGCATAGGGTTTCTCCGACGTAGGCTGGTCTTGCAGCCGGTAGGCTCCTGACTGCAAGGCAGTCAGCGTTGCCGAATTGCTGGCCTGTGCAGAGGATGTGGCTGTGATGTATTGAGCGATAGGCTGACGCTGTACAGGTTCGGTGCGCACGGGAATCGCCGACTCGACGTCGATATTCGGTCCCTCTTCGTCGCAACCGCCCAGTACAACGATGAAGAGCGCGACGACGGGCGTGGAATGGCGAAATATCATGTCAGTCTCCATCCACCGCGGGGGCCAGAGGCTCACCGCGGGAGAAGTCGTAGAGGGTGCGAACTTTCAGGTCGAGCAAGGCAAGTTCATAGTTGATCCGCGCAAACACTTCGCTGAGTTGTTCACGCGACAGTTGGGTCTGATAGAAGGCAATGTCTTTCGATGGCAGATCGCCGTTGCGATAACGTTCCAGGTTGATCTCATAGGTACGTCGCGCATTGTCTACGGATTTTGTCGCCATGTCGATTTGTGTCTCCTGATTGATCAGAGCACGGTGCGCCTGGCGAATCTCAGCGGTGATGCGGCGCCGTTGCTCGACAGCCGACCTCTCGCTGCGCGCTACCTGCTCACGCGCGGCGGCGACTCGATGCATACTCTCACCCCAGTCAAAGAGGGGGACATTGAGTTGCACGGAGACACCTTGGTTGCGCGTCGTCGACGAATAGACATCCGCCACCCCTTCGTCGGTGCCGATCAGTCCAAAGGAGACGTCCACAGAACCTTTGAATTCGTTGAGGGCCTGTGTTCGCACGACTTCCGCCATGGAGTTGCGCACAGCCAGATCGCTCTGCCGAACTTCCATGCGATGATGGACGCCGTGATCCACGGCCTCTGCCAGATCAACGTGCACAGTCTCCGGGCGCACATCTGCGTCGACTTCAAATTCGAAGTCGAAGGGCAACCCGAGGAGAAGACAGAAATTGTCACGGGCATTGGCATACTGCATCTGCACGTTCTCCAACGTCGCTTGACTGTTCGCTCGAGTCAGATCTGCCTGGTAGTACTCCTCCGCTGCTGTGATCCCCGCGTCCACCTTGCTCTGTATGATTCCGAGGGACTCCGTCGCATTGCGCAGTTCCTCGGCAGAGATGCCGACATTTCTTTGCCTGTAGTACAAATTCAGATATTGACGGGTGACATCACTCTCGATCTGCAGTCTCTGCACGGCATAACCTAGTCGTGCATTTTCGAGATCAAGCTCGAGTTGTTGCAGATGGAGGCGTGTTCGATTGTAGGTGAACAGTGGCTGGCTGTAGCGCAGTTGCAGACTGCTGCTATAGGTCGACTGCTTTCCTGTACCAGCGAATGAGCTCGACGCCTCACGCCAGTTCACGGACTGGTTCAGACTCAACGTCCCGTCAGACCACTCGATGGGTTGCCGGATCGACAGCAACCCTCCTGCCTGTGTCTGTTCCTGTGTGTTGTAGGATGAGACCAGATCGTTGAACACCCGGTCTCTCGACAGTTGTAGAGGCGTCAGGGTCAGGAAAAACTGCGATCGCAGGGCAGCACGCTGTGCCAGCAGATTGCGGCGGCTGATCTCAAGACTATTTCGCGCCGTGAGAATCGTTGGAGATCGATCCAGGGCCCGCTGCAGAGCAACATCGAGGGTGAATGGCTCAGCCTCAACTGCGCCGAGCCCGGCAAGAGCCACCAGGAGAGTGAGGCGGCGTACAGCTGTAGCAGTTGTCATCGTCCCACCTCTGGAATCATCATTTTCGCTCTACCCATTTGATGGCGTCGGCGACGATTATCCGTCCACCAGCCAAATCCGAAAGCTCTACACGCGCGGGTCCTGACGCGAGACGGAATGTACCCAGCGCATTCCAACCCTGTTGCGCGTCTGCCAGGTCGAAAACCATTTCCTCTGCCCCCTCTTCGTGGTGAACGCGGAAGCTCAACTGACTGTCGCCGCGTTGGTGCCGAGATTGTCGCTTGATCGCCTCAAGGGGGCCACAGAAATAGAACAGATCATAGTCTCCAGCGCGCTCTACCTCGGCTTGCCAGGCGACACCACTGCGGCCGTCCCCAGCGCGCTTGTAGCGCCCAGACTGCACGAAACGACCGTAAAAGCTCTGATCAGTGGTTGCCTCCCAGGTGCCGGGCGCGTCCCACCAACTCATACGGACGTAAGGCACTTTTCTGTCCTGCAGATCGAAAAGCTCAACGACGGCTCGCCGCAGCCAGTTCGGCCGCTGCTTGGCGATGACTTCGAATCCAGGATCTTCATTGTCGACGACATACTCAATCTTTGCGGGTGTCGGATCATCTGCGAGCATCTCGCTCCGCTCATCTTCCATGGCCACAGCGTCTCGACGCAGTGTCGCCTCCTCGAAAGGAATTTGAATCAGAGCGGGGATGTTGCGTGAGACATAGGTATCGATCTTCAGCTCAGCCGCCGGCTGCTGCAGGAGAATACGGAGTTTCTTGCGTGTCCCCTGCGGCATCGACACCATCTGCGAATAATCAGCCTTGCCTTCTTCCCGCTGCCACCATTGTTGTGCGCTGTCGTCGCGAAAGCGAAAACTCACTTCCACAACACCATCAACGGTCGTTGGATTGGTGAGATCGAGTTCGACCTGCGTCCGTGTGCGCTCGCCATCCAGGACCTGATACGTCTCATAACGTTCGAGTTCATATCCAGGCAGTTGCGTCGTGCGATACCAGGAGTCAATGACGGACGCTGGATCCTTCATCCCCAACTCTGTAGCGAATGTCAGCAAGTCCACTTCCGACGTAGTCCTGTGCCTGTGGGTCTCAAGCCATTCGGTCAGGCGCTGTCCAAAGGCATCCGTCCCCACAGCGGCTGCAAACAATTGCAGCAACTGCCGACCACGAGCCTGGATCGCCGCGGTGCGAAGGGGGTCTTGTTCATCAAGCTCTGCGAGCAACTGGGATAAATCGAACTCCTGCAGAATGAGATTGGCGCGCTCGACATCGGTCATACCAGTCCAGCGCCGTGCCTCTACATTCGCAGGAGGTGTCACACGATCGCGGAAGTACGCCTCCACTGCGTAGTTCAGTAGCGGCCATCTCGGGCTTGTAAGGTTCGTCTGATACGCCACATAGTTGGGTAGCAATTCCCAACCGGTCTCCAGGTTGCCATTGCGATTCAGATTCGTGCGTCCAGGATCACGCATCTTCAGCAAATCCACCATAACGAAGGTGCGCAGGTAGTCGGACTGCAGAGTCGCCGCAGATTCTGCCTGATTCGCCCATTCCTGGCTACGCCGCGAACGCCTCTTCATGCGGCCGAAGTCGCAGCCATCACAAGTCGTCCCCATCTCTGGCAGGAAGACGATCTCCGGTTGCACGCTCTCCTGTGCCGTCGTCCACAAACGCCGGAAAGCGAATATTTGAATAGGCACTTCCACCAGGGACAGTCGTGGATAGGGATACGTCAGTCCAAGGTCGACTTCATAGCCATTGCGAAGCTCCTCAATCAATTCCGGCAAGACGGCGGAAACCGAATCGAGATAGCTATCGAAATAGGTATGCCCTGGCCGCACGGCGAGTCGATAGCTCACGTCACCGACGGTCAGTTCCCTTTGTTCATAGACACCTGCCGTCAACGACGCTTGCGGTATGGGGCTCTCCGTCTGGAAGTCGTAGTGTGCCAAAGCATCCACTGAGTCGATCTGTACCGCGCCCTGCGAAAATGCCGTCCACTGCGTCGGCACAGAAATACGCAGGCGATAGGTGGCGAAGTCGCGCTGCCCAGCCAGCGGGAAGGCGACACCCGGTGGCACACCGGCCAGAGGATACCAGGCGGCTTCGGCCGTCAGGTGCAGATAATCCGGGGTGACGAAGGCATAACGTTTGGGGATCGTGAGCAACATTATTCTGTAGGTACTGGCCAGGCGCTCCGACTCGATATCCAGATAGCAGAAGCGCTCATCGATCTGTCCACGATAGCGAATCTTCAGCCTGCAGCTGTCGGCGGCGGCGAGGGATTGAGCCAGATGAACTCGCAGCAAATGATGATCGCGAGTGAACGAAGCCGGTTCGTCATCGATCGTCAGTTCCTCAACACGCAAACCTGGATTCAGTGTCAGCAGGAGTGTGTCCAGGGCAACCTCAGCTGGTGCCCGCAGAATCAAGTCAGCCTCGACGGCAATCTGTCTTCCCTGATGATCGACCTGCAGATCGTAGGAGATCGCCGACGGCATAGGGGTCGTCGAGGCGAGGGCACTCAGTTCGCGCATCTGTGCCCGTACTTGGGTTGTCGCCGCGCGCGCCGCCCAATATTGCATGCTCAACCATGTTGCCCCACCCAGGCACGAGACGACGACGACCGCAGCAAGCAGATTGGCCGATCGTGACTGCCGCAGACGACGACTCAGCAGGGCCGTTGCCGCCACACAGGCAACACCGAAAAGCAGGTGCGTGCCACGAACCTGGATCAGTTGTTCCAGATTGCCCAATCCCACGAAGTCCGACCACATCATGGGAATGTGAAATCCGAGGATATCGAAGTAGTAGTGGTACCGATGGCCAAGCACGATGAGGCACAGCAGCGCCAGGCCGACCATGAGGACGAAGACGAGAGCCTGACTGCGTAGGATGGTCACAAGCAGGACGGACAGACCAATCGTAACTGCCAGCGTCGGTAGCGTACCGAAGAGGGTGTACAACACATAGGGCTGCCACGCGAAGGGCAGAGGCACAAAAAATCGATGGATGACAGCAACTGCAGCGAGGATGACCAACTGCAGGAAAAGGAAGGCCCAGCCCACGCCGAAGACTTTGCCCAGGACGTAGTCGAGATTGCTGTAACTGTGTACGTACGACGTTTCTATCGTGTCCTGTTGGCGATCGCGCTTGACGAATTCCGTCGCCAACAGAGTCGAAATCAGTCCCAGTGCCATGCTGAGCAAACGCACGTTGATCAGCGGCAGGCTGCCAGATAAGGAGCGGAAGAAGTGTGGCGGATTCGTTGCCGGAACATTGAGGATGACGTCCAGGAAAATCAGATACAGCAGCGCCGCGCCTATCGTCAGGCCGAATGCCCAGGACCGCCACAGGAGTCGTGCCTCAAAGAGGGCAACGGTCCAGATGACAAAGGGATGAATCAAGTGGCCCCCCCGAACAGATCCTGACTCAGATCCTGCTCCAGATCCATGTCCTGCCCAACAGACTGCATGAAATGGATGTAGGCATCTTCAAGGGTGGGCTCCACCGCCGTGCCGCCAGCGCTGGGCAGCTGATCGGCAACAAGCCGGACCTCGTATCCGTCTGCGGCGGGCACACTCGACACCACAGGATAACGTTGGCGCAAATCGTCGAGATCACTCTGTGACGCCGTCACTTGCCAGACTTTGCCAACCGCTGTCGCGACAAGGTCATCTGGTGCCCCATGGAACTGAATGGATCCTTGATTCAACAGCGCCACATCGGTACAGGTAGAGGAAATGTCACCGACGATATGCGTCGACAGGATAATGATGATCTCGCCACGAGCCAGATCCGCCAGCAGATTGCGGAATCGCAACCTCTCCTGCGGATCGAGACCCACCGTGGGTTCGTCGACAACCATAATCGTCGGATTGTTTACGAGGGTCTGGGCGATACCAAGTCGACGCTTCATGCCACCCGACAACTTGCTTGCTTGGCGATCGCGGGCATCGAAGAGACCGACCATATGCAACAGCTGGTCTACGCGTTCGCGGCGAGGCGCCTTGCGTCGAAGGCCACCCAGGGCGGCACAGTAGTCAAGAAATTCCCACGTCGCCAGCTTGGGAAAGCTGCTGAATTCCTGCGGCAGATAGCCGATCATCCGACGCAGTCGACTGCGATCTCGTTTCAGGTCGAGGCCGTCAATTTCGACTCGCCCGGATGACGGTTCCAACAAGGTTGCCAGAATACGAATCAGCGTCGTCTTGCCCGCCCCATTGGGACCAAGCAAACCGAACATGCCACTGCCGATCTGCAAATCCACATCGCGCAGAGCATAGTGCCCCCCAGGATAGCGCTTACTCAATTTTTGAATGTCGATCTGCATCAGCGAGGCCAGACACAAGCGGAGAGAATCATGGCGACTTTTGCTGGTACTTTGGTAATAGAATCCGGACTCTCGCAAGCGAGAGCTACGACCATAGCAGACATAGCTTCGACCTTGGCATGGTTACGACTCTCGCAAGCACGTCTGCCTCTTGGCGACAGCAGGGCGAGGGTATTTCTTTGCACTTTCTCGAACATGGATTGACAATGGACCCACTATTCAAGAGAGATCAGACCTACGAGTACCCGATCATCGAGCGCGGCGAAGGCATCTATCTGTTCGATTCTGAAGGCCGGCGCTACATCGACGGCACATCAGGCGCCGGCAATGTTACCCTCGGTCATGGTCGCCAGCGAATCGCTCAAGCCATGTCGCGACAGGCGAGCGAACTGGCCTACTGCTTCTCCTCCGCTTTCACCAATCGGCCGGCCATGGAATTCGCCGAGCGCGTTGTTGCCCTGGCCCCAACTGGACTCGACCATGCCTACTTCGTCTCTGGTGGCTCCGAGGGTGTCGAGACAGCCCTGAAAATGGCACGACAGTATCACTTGTTGCGTGGTCATCCTGACAAGCAGGTTGTCATTGGCCGTTGGCGTGGCTATCACGGTGGATCTCTGGGCGCAGTATCTGCCACGGGTGTTCCCTCTCTCCGCGATCCCTTCACGCCCTGGCTCGCCGACTTCCCGCACATCTCACCGTGTTATCCTTATCGATGTGAATTTCCAGGTTGCCAGGGGACCTGTGATCTATCCTGTGCCCGCGAATTGGAGAAGGCGATTCTCGCAGCGAAACCCGAACGCGTCGCCGCCTTCATTGCAGAACCCGTCGTGATGGCTGGCATGGCTGCGGCACCTGCCTCCCCTGAATACTTTCGCGAGATCCGGCGAATCTGTGATACCTATGATGTCTTGTTCATCGCCGATGAGGTCATTACCGGTTGGGGACGAACAGGCAAACACTTTGCCGTCGAACATTGGGACGTGACGCCGGATCTGCTTGTTTTTGGCAAGGGCGCCAGTAGCGGCTATATGCCGCTGGGTGGCGTCCTGCTACACGAGCGGCTGTCTCAAGCCTTCGCCGACAATCAAGCTTTCTTCGCCCACATCTTCACGTACGTAAACAATCCCGTTGCTGCCGCAGTGGGGATGGAGGTGCTCGATATCATGGAAGAGGAGAAGATTGTGGAGCATAGTTACCAAATGGGTAACTTCAGCCTCGAGCAGGCGCGCCAGTTGCAGCGTCATCCATTCGTTGGAGAGGTCCGCGGCAAAGGCTTGCTCGTCGGCATCGAATTGGTCCGTAACCCTGCCACGAGAGAACCCTTTGAACCACGGGACCACGTCGCTCAGCGTGCCGCTCGATTGTGTCTCGAGCGTGGTCTGTCATTGGTGGGCGCAACGGCGAAGGATTTCGGCGGTGGAGACGATCTTCGATTCTATCCGCCTCTCACGATTGAACGCTCAGAGGTAGAGGAATCGATACAGATCATCGATGACGCCCTCAGCGCACTCGCTTCAGAGCTCGACTGACACCCAGGACAAGCGACTATGACGATTGCCAGGCCCGACGTGAAACAGGTGGATATGCTGACACCTGAGCAGGTAGCACAGTTCAAACGCGACGGTTATCTCGTGCTGCCGGCCGCCCTCGACGGCGACCTGTGTCGGCAGGTGAGAGATGAGATGTGGGAATCCCTGGCCCAGGGGCTGCCACGAATGAAACGCGATGACCCGTCGACATGGGGTCCCGTCTCTGACGAGGAGAGTGAACGACTCGCAGCGCCTAGACCTGCGATCGGCGGCGAACCTTATCTGGGAGGCAAGGGTCACCGCTTCAGCGTTCGCAATGGTGCCGAGAAACCCCTCCTCGATCTGGCACCCAGAGCCTGTTGGCAGATCGCCGAACAGCTTCTCGGCGAAGGTTCCGTCGTATGGCCTGCCGGTATCGACGAGACAGGCATGACCAAGGGGCCCTGTCTCATGAGTGACGATGCGGTGGGTGGATTGGTCAGTCACATGGGCTCCACCATGGGCTACCCAGACAAGGGCACCTTCGAGACCGAAGAGAATCTGCCCTTGCCACCGACGGGACCCGTATGGCTCAATGGCCAGGGCTCTCGAGGTCTGTATTGCACCCTACCAAACAGTCCATCCCCCGGTCCTTACTACCGCGGTGCCCACTCCGATGGCGCGTGTTATGGTAGATGGCGCGTGCAGATTGCTGCCTATACCGATGACCTACCAGCCGCCTCAGGTGGGTTCACTGTATGGCCCGGCAGCCACACGAGAATCTGGGACGACCAGTGGAAGGCATTTCACGAGGGAGAGAAACACACAGACTCGCATCTGGCCGTACGCAAAGCCGGAGGCTACGCGGATCCAGTCATTCAGCAGATCAAGTCTGATACAGAGCCCGTTGATTGCCATGGGCCTGCGGGCACGGTCGTATTGTGGCACACAAAGATTCTGCACATAGCCGGACAGAATCGCTCGAGTGATATCATCCGCCAGGCGACGATTTACGGCTACCTGAAGACACTGGCATCCCTATCCGATGCACAAGCTCTCGACAATCGCGGCGACGACGCGTGGCGTGATTGGTCCGACGAGGTTCGTGCAGCAAGCTGAATCGGTCCGCTGACCTCACCCCTTCTCAGCGACCATCCAGCACATGGCACGACGTCGAACAGATCTGGTGAAAGGCAGATTTCCTGGTTCTGCCAGAAAACTGACGATCTCCCCTGTCGTCGACGGTAGCAACATGCCGATGTGAAGGCCGTCGGCCCAGTTCGTCGGCCATTGCGGCGCACCGACAACAGCAAGATCGCAATTTGATTCGACGTGATCATCGCGGATGACAGGCTGCATCGTCGTCAAGTAACTGATGTGTTCGGGCCCGTCGCTGTTATCGTCGGCAAGTCCAAAAAGCTGACGGATACCCACTTGGATTGTCCGCCCCTGCCGCACGTGTGTCTTGAGTTCGTCGAGATCGCCACCCAGCCGGTTGCCATCTTCATCATGTTCATACACAAGGCGCCAGCGGTCGTTGACGAACCAGCGATAGACTCCATAGCCATATGCTGCACTCTCATCGAGAGCGACATCACCCCAAAGCCACTTCATCTGCGAAAACGAACCTGACGTATCGTATTTGAAGATGCTGCAATTTGGCTGCTCTACCTGCTGACCGTGGTGAACGTAACCATGGTGGTGGCTCATAAGTCCGGCGAAAGCCTGCGACTCACCGGCATAGGTCTGCTGGAAATAGATCGTTTCCTCGTATTTTTCTGCCGTCATATACACGCGCAGATCCGCGCCACGCCGAACCTTCTCGGCCACATCGGTTACATTTCCTAGCGTGACTTTCAGGTCGGCCTGTTGTTCCAGAGCTAGTTCCCATCCATCCATTTTGATCATATCTCCCAATGGTGCCACGGATCCTCATGGATCGCTTGTCGCACACCGGCATCGTCTTCGTGGACCCAGCGCGAGAAGAACCCGACGCGTGGAGACGGACGAACATTCGGTGATCCTGTATGGCACAACCATCCGTGCCAGAGGATCACGTCCCCCGCCTTGCCGACGAATTCCCGCGGGGGGCCGGGACCCTCATCTGAGAAAATACCCCAGCCTCTCTTCTCCCACTCGGCTGTGTCGCGAAAGGTTCCTTCGATCTGATCTGGATGCTGACGGAAGTAACGGTGCGCCACGTGATGACTGCCCGGCCAGTACGTGTAGGCGCCACCGCCCGCTTCAACATCATGCAAGTAGGTTGTCGCCCCTACCATCAGAACCGCCTGGCAACCCTCACCGGGATAACCATCCAGATGACCTGATTCGGGCATTTTCCATTCCTGATCTGGCTGCGGCCAGCGCACCACTACACCACATCCACCTCCACTGAAGTGTCCCCCGCCCACCTGCTGCACCACTTCCTGCAGATCCGGCAGGTCGCCGAAGACTGGATCTGGCTGAAATCCCTCAACCTTTTCCGGCCACTTCTCTGGCTCGTCGATCGAGCAGCCGAGATGACGCCAGAACTGATCTTGCCACTGTTGAACCGTGTCAGCAGCGACGAAACCGGGAAGAATGAGGTGACCATCGTCCTTGAATGAGTTGATTTGTTCGGAACTGAGCATAGACAATTTCTCGGCGCACTTTCGATGTTGAAGCTGCAGGAGGTCGAGACTCTCTTCGGCGCCCAAGCTAACTGAAAATCCCTTGGCCAACACCTGCTGCCGGCAGGCATTTGCCCGAAGACCCGTTATCGTACGATACTGGAGACCCATGACCAAATTCGAATCCCGACCCATGGTGGGCCTGCTGCCCGTCCACAGCCACCTGATCCAGGCAGGTGACCTGCAGGCCATCGTCGGTGATGGCGTGGGGGGGACCCAATACTGCGGCTTGTGGTCGCTCGCATCGCGCTATCGCGTTTTCAACACCTTCGGCAACAGTTTCGCCGGCTTACTGCCAGGTGAACTCCGAGGCAAGCGCACGTTCCTTGAAGAGCTCGACGCAACGAGCGCCGTGTCAACGCGTGAACCGGATCGACAACGTCAGAGCCGAATTCGCGCCGTGTATCGTGTTGAAGCGCCGCACACGATCTGCCATGAGCTCACCCTCTCTGCGACGAAGCGGCCCTGCGTGCCCCTGGGTGTAGCTTCCGCGAAGTCTCCTGCTGCAATGAACATGAATAGTCCGGTTGATCTATAAACGCTTTCAATCTGATGACGATATCCTTCTGGAAATACAGAAGGCCCAACAGGCTCTTTGCAGCTGAAAGGCACCATGACGTCGATCGCACGCGACACCTTTGGTACCATCGACGGCGAGTCCGTCGCTCTTTTTACCTTGGCCAACGATCGTGGTGCGGTTGTGCGCATCACCGAATACGGTGGCACCCTTGTCAGCGTGCGTGTGCCTGATCGGTTCGGGGAACCGGCCGATGTTGTGCTTGGTTTCGATACCCTCGAGGAATACCAGACCAAGTCGGGATCGTTAGGGGTCATTGTCGGGCGCTTCGCCAATCGGATCGCGGGGGGGCGTTTTCAGCTCGATGGCGTCGACTATCAGTTGGCGATCAACAATCCGCCCAATCACCTGCACGGTGGAGTAGGTGGATTTCAGCGAGCCCTCTGGCGGGGCGAAGTAGAAGACAGCCTCGAAGGACTCGGCGTGCGTCTCAACTATACCAGTGCTGACGGCGAGGATGGCTACCCGGGTGAAGTCAAAGTCGAGGTTCGCTACACTCTGACCAAGGCGAGTGGACTACGCATCGATTACTACGCCACCGCCGACCGTCCAACCCCCATCAATTTGACCAACCACGCCTATTTCCAGCTGAAGGGTCACGATCAGGGCTCGATTTATCAGCACGTACTACGTCTCAAGTCGAGTCAGTATACAGTTCGTGATGCAAGTGGAATCCCTACGGGAGAGATCGCTCTCGTGGACGGCACGCCATTCGACTTCACGAGCCCCATGGAGATTGGCGCCAGAATCGATCAACTGGAGAGCGGTGGCTACGACGACAACCTGGTGTTCGATGGCTGGGAATCCAATGGCCGTCCACGACTGGTTGGGGAAGTTATCGAACCACTTCGCGGTCGACGCATGGAGTTACTCACGACCGAACCAGGCGTGCAGCTGTATACGGGAAACTTCCTCGACGGACTCAGAGGCAAGCAGGGCGCGATCTATGATCGACATCACGCCTTCTGCCTGGAGACACAGCATTTTCCAGACAGTGTCAACCACGACCACTTCCCTTCCGTCATTCTGCGACCCGATGAGACGTATCAGCAGACGACAGAATACCGCTTCTCTACACTCTAGTTTGCCTCAGCGGCATCTCAGGCGTCATAACTCAATACCACAGCAGTCCTTCACTCAATATCACAGCAGTCCTTCGGCGCCTTCGTAATGATTCTCAAACTCTGGCGTGCGCCGCATGTGTCCAGAGGAGAGCGACGGAGCCAGTCTCCGCTTCCGGAGCTTCGATGGTCAGGGGTCGGCCACTGATCGGGTGTACGCGGGCTTTCATCCAACCTGCGAGCAGGTCTTCGTCCGTGGCGCCATCGATTTTGGGATCGCGAATCAGATGGCTCCCTGGCACCACCTTGAGATTTCCATCATTGGCACCAAAACCATTCACATAGAAGAGGATTCGGATTCACTCGTCACGGTTGAGTCACACAAGATGACACCATATGTCGCAGGGCCGGCCAGGGTTTGCTTCAATCGAAAGGTGCGCAACAGTTGGCTCTTACCTGTTCACATCTTACTGTATCGAGTCTACTGCCTTCCTGAATCTCGGCTTCTGTTGAGAATCAATTTTTCTTAAGTGGCAAGAGTTGCCTGCCGGCAGATCGCGACCCAAAGGAGAACCGCCTGTGCTGACCAAAGACGGATGTCGAACACGCCAGGAACGACTTTGCCAACGACTCAGCGACGCTGGCATCGACGCCATGGCCATCGTTCATCCACTGGAGATCTATTACTTCACGGGTGTGCTCTTGCCCGAAATATTCCCGGCGCAACCAGCACTCCTGTGGATCGAGGCAGGTGGTGACAGCTTTCTCGCCGCCGACAGCGATGCCGGCGAACCGGTTGTCGACGAATGTGTCACTTATGTCAGCAGTCTCGGTGGCACAATGAATTCCTACATGCGCACACAGCTCAGTGAACTCGTCTCCGATCGACTGCAAGTGAAGGGGGCACAGGCATCACGAGTCGGATTCCAACGAGAATTCATGGTCAAGATGCTCGGCGATCACATAGAGAAGGGCCTCGGCAGTGCGCCCGAATGGGTAGACATGGATGAGACATTGCATGAGATGCAGGAAGTGAAGGATGCAGATGAGATCGAGCTCATGCGCAAAGCCGTGCAGATTGATCTGGCCGCCTACGATGCCGCGCAGAAGGCAATCGCTCCTGGTGTAAACGAGCTCTTAGTCCTTGGCGCAGCTCAGCAGGCCGCTCACCTGGCAGCGGGCGAGAAGGTCTTCCACGATGGCGACTATCGATGCGGCGAGCTGGGCGGATTTGCGCGCGATCGCAAGATCGAAGAGGGTGAACTCTACATCATCGATGCATGGGTCACCTATCGAGGTTATTGGTCCGACCTGTGTCGCACTTTCTCCGTATCGGAACCGACAGAACTACAGGAGTCGATCTTCAATCACCTGAGTGCGTTCCACGATCGTATCGGTGATTATCTGCAGCCGGGATTGGACAGTCGCGAATGCGCGAAGGCGATGGATGCTTACATCCGCGAGCATCCTGCACTGGCTGATGCCGGCCTTGGACATCACGGTGGCCATACAATCGGACTACGCGCCCATCAGATGCCTGATGTGAATACGACCCGGGGTGGCATCTTCCAGGTAGGCAATGTCGTGTCCATCGAACCGGGGTCCTACATCCCCGAGGCCCGCGCCGGTGTGCGGCTGGAGAACATGTATCTGATCACTGAGGCGGGTCCGGAGAATCTGTCCGAGTATCCCATGCAGATCAGATGCGAGACGTGATATGATTCCATGATCAACTATGTAGACTTCCTCGCCGGTGCCGCGGTGCCACGCGAAACGATTGATCGATTCCTCGACGAATCAGAGCCGACATGGGCCCGCTTCGATGCAGAGGTGGGCTACACCCTGGGCCGTTTCCTGCCTCGCGATGGGATCGACGAGAGCTGGACGATATCCACCGCGCTCGACAATGGTCAGCGCACACCGTGGCTGTATGCTGATCAACCGTGTCGCTTGAATACGTATGGAGATTCCTTCACCCAGTGCCACCAGGTCTGTGAGCGGCGAGACCTGGCAGGAGGATCTCGCCGCTCACCTCGGCGAACCGGTGCGAAATTTTGGCATGGGTGGCTTCGGCGTCAATCAAGCCTACCGCCGTATGCGCCGAGTCGAGACCTCAGATCTCGGCACCGAGTATGCCATCCTCTATATCTGGGGCGATGACCACTGTCGCTCTGTGATGCGAAGCCGCCATGCCGCCACTCATCGGGTATGGGACGACCAAAATGGTCGCATGTTTCACGGCAACTTCTGGGCAAATGTCGAAATCGATCTGACCAGTGGTGAATTCGTCGAGAGACCCAGTCTCTGTCCATCACCTGAGGCGCTGTATCGGATGTGCGAAGCAAAATTCATGATCGACGCATTGCGCGACGACCTGATGGTCATGCTCTATGCAATGGAGCGTTTTGATGTGCAGGGTGATCCGAAATTGCTCGGTCAGTTGGCGGAGCACCTGGATGAGCCCCCTATCGACGAATCGAACAGCGACACGCGAATGGAGGACATCAAGCGGCTCAAACTGGCCTACGGTTTCGCCGCAAGTCGGTACCTGGTCAATGAAGCGCGGACCTTCCTGAGCGAGCACGACAAGCAGTTGCTGGTCTGCCTCCTGTGCCCCACAGCGACAGACCAAGCTCTACGTGGCCAGCCACGCTACGACCAGGCCTTTGCCAATCATCTACAAGATGAGGGCTATCGCGTCTTCGATATGAACGAGATCCACGCCCGTGACTATGCGGCCTTTGATCTGTCCATCGACGAGTATCGACGGCGCTACTGGATCGGGCACTACTCTCCGGCGGGGAATCACTTCTTCGCCTACCACCTCAAGAGTGCCATCGTCGACTGGCTCGAACCCAAACCGCGCACCTATCGCGGCGAAGACATGACGACGACGGACTTTGACGGCTACCTGCCTGACACAGCCACTGGTTGATGCGTTGAGCACTGATCAGTGCTTAACGCGTGATTTGTGCTTAGCGCCTCATCGCATTCCCAGGCACCATTTCCTGGCGAAAGCGGAACACGGGCGGGTCTGTTGGATCCACACTTACGCGAAGTCAGTCCATTGTGGCTGCCAGCAATGTGCAGATTGGCGAACCACACGCCGTCCATTTCCCAGCGCAGGTGTCGGGATCGTTCGCAAAGGCAGGATCGTTCGCCTGGGACTCGACGTTGAGATGGCCATTGTCACCGCCTAACGTCCTGCTGGCTTGAAGAAGATTCTCCGCAAGGCGGCGAGGCGCTCAGCGGGAGACCACGCCCCGGCGCACGAGGCGATGCCGGACTTGTACATCTCCCGCGTGCAAGACGAACTACAGATCCTCTTCGTTGATCCACTTCTGCAGCAGATCGAAGCGAAGACGGTCCTCCGCGTTGTATCGGACGTCGCCGATGAAGGCGAAATCGAAGGCCATCACGGGGATACACGACTGAACGATGAAACTGGCAGCAACCAGCCAAAGGCCACGCAAATTCCGTTTCTTCGCAGACATCATTTGCTCAAGCATCCGGCTCCGATAGGTTGTTATTACTGCGCAACTGTAGTCCGTGTCAGATTGTGCATCTACATCGATCAACGCGAAATGGTATCGCCCGTGTAGAACCGCGGCAATCGCTAGCGGTTCCATCCTCGGCCTTCCACGAAAAGCAATGGAAGCCTATTTAGGCAGGAGTAGATTGTGGACGTCAGCAGAGCAAGTGCCTGCAGTATCCCCCTACGGGAACAGTCCCTCGACTATGCATTGCAGGTGATCGCCGACTCGGGCTTTGAGAAGGTTGACCTTCTCGCCCGGATGCCTCATTTCTTGGTGACGGATCCCGAATACAGCGTCGACGATCTCGAGAATCTTTGCCTCCGCCACGCGGTTCGTATCGCCAACATCGGCGCCTATTGCGGCAGTGCGTTCGCATCGCCTGACGAAGCTGAACGCGTCGCGGCGGTGAAAGAGATGGAGCAGACCCTCGCAGTGGCCAAACGATTGGGCGCACGCACCATCCGTGTTACGCCCGGATCAGGAAAACGCCAGGAGATGGATCAGCTCGTTCCCTATTTCCAGCAAGCAGCTGCCATCGCCGAGGACAGCGGCATCTGGATGGGCATCGAAAATCACGGCACGGAGATTTCTGGCGACGCGGCGACGTGTCGTGAAATCTGTGAAAGAGTCGGTTCGAGTCACTTCGGAATTATCTACGAACCGTGCAATCTGCTGGCGGCCGGCGTCGAATACAAGGCAGCTTTCGAAGAGTTCAAGGATCACATCGTGCACGTGCATTTCAAGGATGGCCTTCATGACGCTGACGGAAAGTGGCAGCACTGCATGTTAGGCGACGGTGAGATCGATGTTCGTTGGGTATTTGAACAGGTGGAGGCCCTTGGATATACCGGAGAATACGCCTTGGAATATGAAGTGGGGGACATTGAAGCCGTTGAGACGGGTTATCCGCAGTGGCTACAATACTGGAAGGCCCTGTAATGGCTCACTTCGAGGAGATCCATACAGGCAACGCATCTCACGAAGGCTGGCCCTACTCCGAGGCGGTTCGTGCCGGTGATTTCATCTTCGTCGCCGGTGTCGCAGCCGAAGATGAGACAACGGGGCAGATCATCGGCGATACGATCGCTGAGCAGACTCGCAAGACCTTCGATCGCATCGCCGGCATTCTGCGACACGCTGATGCTGATCTGCGCGACATCTGTCGCCTCTCCGCCCATCTAAACAACATCGAGGACTTTGAGGCATTCTCAGCAGTCTATGCCGAGATCTTCCATTGGACACCCAAGCCGACACGCATCACCCGTGGATCGGCTCTTGCCGCAGGCCTACTACTTGAAGTCGAGTGCACCGTCTACAAACCGCAGTCAGTCACACCGTAGGGCAGTCATGGGCTTGTTCGTGCATGACACTGACCGTCAGCACGGGCAGGAGACGATGATTGCCGACCCCGAAACGAGATGAGCATGCCAAGAGACGCTGTTTCCACCGAGGGACATGCGTATTTCCTGCAGTTGCACTCGACACCAGCTTTTGGTGCCTCGGGCTCGTTCGATCTGGATGAATTGCGGCAAGGCATGGGATCGCGCCGAGAACCGACGGACCCCTCCGTGCGGTGTATACCCTGGCAGCATGACGATCTGTCTGGTGAATGGGTCGTCGCCGCCGATGCCGACACGACGATACGCGTATTGTATTTGCACGGCGGCGGCTTTGTTTCGGGATGTGGCGGCTACTATCTGGCCATGGCCGCCCACCTGTCTGCGGCGGCACACTGTGCCGTACTGCTTCTCGACTACCGCCTGGCTCCCGAGCACCCATTTCCGGCAGCCATCGAAGATAGTGTCCGTTCCTTCGAGTCGATGGTGACGGCCGGGCCGAATGGATCGACCCAGGCCGAGAGTTGCTTCATCGCTGGAGATTCTGCCGGAGGAGGTCTTACCCTTTCCACTCTCCTTGCACTGCGCGATCGCCTCCGTCCACTTCCTCAAGGTGGCATCGCCCTGTCCGCCTTCGCAGATCTGACACTCACTGGGGAGAGTCTCAGATCACAGGAGTCATCGGACCCAATCATGAGTCCCCGATGCCTGCCGCAGTTCGTCGGTCACTATCTGGGCGACGCAGATCCCAAGAATCCCTATGCATCACCCATTTACGCCGACTACACCGGAATTCCGCCCCTGCTGTTGCAGGTTGGCGAGCACGAGATCATCCGCACTGACAGTGTTTTGGCCGCAGCAAAGGCCCGGTCCTGTGGCGTGGATACGACGCTGGAAATCTGGCCCGGCATGTTCCACGTTTTCCCGTCCCACGAACCATTGCTTCCCGAAGGCGAACAAGCGATCGAGCACATGGCTGCCTTCATTCGAAGGCACAAATCGACCGCCTGATCGGAACCCAACGAGCGCCAGCACAGCATGGACCGAGACGACGAATTCATCTATCTGCTAGACGTGCCCCAATTAGACGTGTCCCAATCGAGGCTCGGCGGCTGACGAGGGATCTACAAGGCTCGATTGTCCTCAGCATATTCGCGATTTCCGCCACTGCCCAGCTGCCACGTGCCGCGAAATAACGTCCGCCTCTTCTTTGGCATACTCATGATGATTTCGTGACTCAAATTTGTCCGGTGCCACTGCGACCAAATCGAGTTGTAGGCATTGAACACGGCACAGCGAGGATTGTCTGGATTCGTCCAGTCGTTGGCCGCATGAATGAGGCTCTCTGTGAAGATGACAACAGACCCGGCGGGACAGGAGTAGCCATCCATCGTGTTCCGCATGGACTGCTCCCACGGAGAATCGGCGATATTCGGTGCCCATTTATTGGGGCCACCGTAGCCGAAGTGTGCTTTGTGTGAGCCGCTGAGAAAGGTCGTACCCCCTTGCCCCTCTCTGACCTGTTCCAACTCCCAGACAACACGCGTGAGACCGGCGAAGATCCTGCCGCCGGCAACTTGGTAGCGCATGGCATTTGCCTGCTGGGGCGGGCGAACCACATGCGGCAGGCCATTGTCGCCACGCTCTGACGTATCCCACCCAGATTGGCGTACGGTCGTGAAGGAACCTTCACAGCGAAAGCCATAACTGTCGTCATGATTGAATGGATCCTCAGCGAGAATCTCAGAGAGAATGCCGACGATGGCCGGATGATCGAGGAGTTCCTGTCGCTTGCCCTCATAGCTATTGCGAGCCCCGACGTAGGCTTCGGCCTTCAGGGGTTCGATCTGATCCGACGTCAGGACGGCTGGCAATAGAATCCAGCCACGCAGATCGAAGAAGAATTTCTGTTCCTCCGTCATGGGAACGATGGAGGATGAAGTATTTGGAATGGTCATTAAAAGCCTCCGGCCGTATTGAATCGTGAGGTCTTCATATTAATCTTGTGTGCCATTGGGCGACAGCGTTTCGGTAACGACCTGCCCACAGTTCGACATGGATGCCCATCGTCCTTTCCTTGTTGTCACTCAATCCCCCCCGCCACGCAGCGACCAGAGCACTGACTTCATGACTCATCTCAAGACCATCGTCAGTGTCGCCCTGGCCCTGATCCTGATCGCCGGTGTCCTGGCCCGCGCCGGCATGACGCGACGCTGGATCGAGGACATCGGGTCGGAGACGTCGACGCGAGAGGAATTGCGTGTCTGGGATTGGTGGAGTGCGTCGACAAATGAGGAATACGGTGCCTACTTCGCAGAGATCGAACGCACCTTCGAAGCACAACACCCGAACATCGACATCATCTACCAGATCGTCCCCTTCGGTAACTACGTGCAGAAGCTGTCGACGGCAATGGTCGGTGACTCACCGCCTGATGTCTTCCAGTCCTCCGTTTACTGGGCCGAGGGCTTCTACCAGCGTGGTATGCTGCGCCCTCTCGACGACCTGCTCGCTTCGGAATCTGATGCGGACCCAGGCAACTCACTCGCCAAAGAACACTTCCTGCCCACCGCATGGCGTCATAACCACGCGCTGGATGGCACCGTCTTTGGCATCCCACAGATTATCGATGCCAGCTGTCTGTTGTGGAATCTCGATATCCTGCAAGAGGCGTCCTCTGCGGATGAGGAACTGCGAGATCTCTTCGCCCATTTCCCGGATGGTTCGATCGACTATGATCGCCTTCGCTTCGATGCACTGCACGACTGGGACCACTTTCGGCGTATTGTCGACAAACTGACCATTCGTGACGACGACGGGAATATCGAACGTGCCGGTTTTGTCTTGTCTGCCTACGGATCCGGTGCAGGCATGTTCTCACCTTGGCTCGCATCCAATGGCGGACGGGTTCAGGATGCGGCAGGGACCCGCGCCCTCTTCGCATCAGCCGCTGGTGTCGAGACACTCGAATTCCTCGCCCGCCTCTATTGGGTCGATCGGATCAGCCCGCCCTTCCACCGCCAGATGACACCTTCCGAACTATTCCAGGAACGCAAGGTCGCCAGCGTCACAGCTGGCACCTGGTCTGGCAAGGACATCACCCGCAACAGCCTCGGATGGACGCACTTCGGCAAGACCGCTTTTCCGCCAGGCCCATCAGGAGACGGGCCGAGCACGGTGACCTGGGGGAACATGCTCGTGATCACACGGCGTGCTGAAAATGTCGACGCCGCCTGGGCATATCTGAAATTCGTCTGCGGTCTGCCCGGCTCGCTGCTACGCTCCAAACATCTCGGTTACAATGGGCCCCGCTACGATTTTTATGCCACGCAGCGCTGGCAGGAGGCCCTCGCCGAGCGGCCCTACCTTTCGACGGTGAAGCAGATCTGTCTGGTGGGTGAAAAATTGCGCCACACTGAGATCACTGCCGTCGACCACCAGGCGAATCCAATCTTCGAAAGTGTCTTGCTGCACTATCCGGAGATCGTCGCGGGTGATGGCCCCCATGAATCGGTCGAAGCCGCCCTGCAACTGGCGGCCCGCAATGTGGACAACGTCTATGCCCGCTACAATGAGCAGGTTGCTCGCTGGCTGACGGAGCGTCGATGGCGCGGACAGCTGTAATGGCGTCATCGACTCTCCTGCAGCGAGTGACACCCTATTTCTACATTGCCCCCGCCATCGGCATCGCCTGCCTGTTCAGCTTTGTCAGTATGGGCGTGAGCCTGTGGGTGAGTTTCCAGCACTATGACGCATTTGCTGGTGGTTCGCAGTTTGTCGGCCTGGACAACTACCGCCGAGCTCTATTCGCCGAGGACAGCTATTTCTGGCTCGCCATGCGACACACCTTCGCCTATGTCGCTATGAGTGTCGTTGGCACCTTGCTCTCGGCTCTGCCACTGGCATTGCTGTGTCTGCGCGCCCACTACGGTCAGGCCCTGTTTCGTACGCTCTATTTCCTGCCATCGATCACCCCCGGCGTCGTGCTGGCCCTGGTCTTCTTCCACATCTTCGGTAACTATGGCCAGCTGCTGGATCATGCCTGGTCTGCCCTGCCTGCCCTTGCTCTTTTGGGCGTATGGGCAGGCGCCGGCTACAACATGGTCATCTTTCTCGCCGGTCTGACAGAGATTCCGCAATTACTCTACGACGCGGCGCGAGTCGATGGAGCGAACCAGTGGCAGCAGTTCCGCCACGTGACCCTGCCTATGCTGCGCAACACCCTCGTCTTTGTCACGGTGATGACGATCATCGGCTCCTTCCAGGTCTTCACTTCTGTCTATATCATGACCAGCGGCGGCCCGGAACGCAGTACAGAAGTCATCGCTTACTCGATCTTTCTCAATGCCTTTTCTGTAGCGGGTCAAATGGGTTATGCCTCGGCGCTGGCCTGGCTGCTGTTTGCCGTCATCTTCGTCTTCGTCTTCTTGCAGATGCGGGTCTTCCGTTCGCGACGGATCTACGATGAATAACGAGATGAAGACGACGTCGACCATCTCGTTGCATGGACGCGCCGTGGCGCTGACACTGATGGTGCTTGGCGCACTCGTGATGGTATACCCCTACGCCTATATGGTGGGGTCCTCAGTCAAGACGCGGAAGGAATTCGCCGAAGACAAGACCAGCCTCATTCCTTCCCGTTACCAGATAGGTGAGCAGATCGCCCACGCACGTGGCGAACCCAGTGCCCTCGACTGGCCCGGTGCCGACTGGTCTGTGTTGCGCAATTATGTCGATGCGATCCGCTACGGACACATCGACAGATATCTGGCCAACAGCTTCATCTACGCCGTCGTCATCACCTCACTGCAGCTGTTCTTCAACACCCTCGCCGCCTATGCCTTCGCGCGCATGCAATTTTGGGGACGTGACGTTCTATTTGGGCTGTTGCTAGCGACGATGATGGTACCACCCGCCGTTCTGTTGATCCCGAATTTCATCATCATCAGTAAACTCGGACTCGTGGACACCACCTGGGGTGTCATCATCCCGGGCTTTGCCGGTGCCTTCGGCATCTTCCTGCTGCGCCAATCCTTCCTCAATATTCCCGCTGAGTTGGAGCACGCCGCTCGGATCGATGGCTGCGGCACATGGGGAATTCTAACGAATGTGATCCTGCCCCTGTCTAAACCTGCTCTGATCACCTTGGGAATGTTCACGTTTATGGGATCCTGGAACATGTTCGAATGGCCCCTCGTTGTTCTGAGCAACCAGGATTTCTATCCCCTCACAGTCGGTTTGAGTCTTTTCCGTTCAGAGACGGGAGCTGATTGGCCCCGTGTCTTTGCTGCCAGCGTCATGGGAGCGGCTTCCTTGATCGTTCTGTTCCTGGTGGCGCAGAGATATCTCGTAGGCGGGATCAGCCTGAGTGGCATGAAGGGCTGACCTAGCCTGGACCGTGTCTGCCGCGCCAAGTACATTCGCGATTCGCCTCGGCTTGCTAAAACCAAGAGCATTGCCCGTGAAAATTTGTCCGCTTGAACCAGTAGAATCTGCGTGCCCGAGGCCTATTTCGTGTCGGACCTATTTCAGCGACTCTTGAACCTGACCCGTGCCCATCTTGGGTCCCGCTCAGATACGCGACCCATCGGTGACATTCCTTATGCCGAATCTTCGAGGCGTCATACCAAGACCTCGTCGCACTATGACGAGACCTCGTCAGGCGCGTCCCACGACTCTGCAGCTGATCCGAATGTGGACGATGAATTGGCGGGGTATTATGCCAATCTCGAGATTCCCTACGGTTCCGACCTTAAAACGGTGCGAGCCGCCTGGAAGCGCATGATGAAGACATACCACCCCGACCTCCATGGCGAAGATCCGCAGAAGCGGCAGGTAGCGGGTGAGCTGACAGCAGAATTGACGCGAGCCTATCAAGCATTGTCCGCCTCCCTTGGTGGCGACAAGTAGACATCGAAACACTTAACACCCCACGTGAGGGCCATATGGCAGACCACTTCCAGCGCGTCAAGGACTACGTCCTTGACCTGGGTTTCTCCATAGATGACGAAATTGTAGAGGACGAGATTGTCGTCATCAACGACGAAGAACGCGGAATACACCAACTCGTCATCGATTGCGAAGATGATCTGGTTGTGTTGGAGCAGCTCATCCTCAAATTCGAGGGCGACGTGAGCGCTTCAGTTTATCGTCGTCTTCTACAGATGAATCGGAGTCTCGTGTTTGGCGCCTTTGTCCTGAATGAAGAAGGCGACACACTCCTGTATCGCAATACCCTCGCCCTCGACAATCTCGATCTGAACGAGTTGGAGTCGACCATCAACGCCCTCAGTCTGGGCCTTGGCGAAAATAGCGACGAGCTACTCGGCTTCGTCGCCTGAAAGGAGCTATGATATGGCTGGAATTTTCCATCGTCTTTTCAAGGCCGGTGAGTCAGAGGCCCATGCCCTGGTGGACAAACTTGAAGACCCGATCAAGATGAGTGAGCAGGCGATCCGCGACCTTCGCGAGGATCTTCAAGAGAGCTTGAAGAGCCTCGCAGAGGTGAAATCACTGGCGATTCGCATGACCAAGGACGCCGACGATTCCAAGCGCCTGGCGGCCGATTACGAACGCAAAGCGATGCTGCTGCTCCAGAAGGGGCAGTCCGGCGATGTCGACTCGGGCGAAGCAGAGCGCCTTGCCATGGAGGCCCTCTCCCGCAAGGAAGAGGTAGCGACGCGAGCGGTGGCAGCGACACAGCAGGCTCAATCTCAGCAGCAGATGGTCGCCACCCTGCAGAGCAATGTGAATGACCTCAAATCGAAGGTTACATCGTATGAGAACGATCTGGTCATGCTGAAGGCCCGCGCCAAGACGGCGAATGCGACACGCAAGATCAATCAGCGTCTGTCCAACGTCGACTCGAAGGGTACTGTCGCCATGCTTGAGCGCATGAAGGAAAAGGTCGCCGAAGAAGAAGCCCTCGGGCAGGCCTATGGCGAAATGGCCGACGCCGGTGGCTCCATCGACAACGAAATCGACAAAGCACTCGGCAGCGGTGGTTCGAGCACAGCATCCGATTCTTTGGCTGAGCTCAAGGCAAAAATGGGTATCAGTTGACGGGAAACCTGCGTCGCCGATGAAACGGCTACCTCGCAGGAGGTTCCTCAAGACCCTGCTCGCCGGTTCGGTGGCCCTGCCTTACGCCTGCGCCGAGCGTGAGTCACCGCGACCCATAGGCGACATTCCGTCGAGCTTTATCGATCGGGTGACCCCGGCACAGGGACACGTGCTGCGACGCCCCGTCGATCCGGCGCAATTTTCCACGGCTCCTGAGACCACCGTCGATGCGCTCGTCATCGGCGGTGGTGTCTCGGGGTTAGCGGCGTGCTGGAAACTGCGCCAGGCAGGTGTTCAGCGCGTACTGCTTGTCGAGCTTGCCGATCAATTGGGTGGTGATGCGACAGCAGGCCAGGCGCAAGGCCTGGTATTCCCCCTGGGTGCCCACTACATCAATGTGCCACCCGCCGAGGCCGATTGCGTTCACGAAGTACTGCGTGACCTCAACATTATCACCGACTACGATGTAGCAGGACGCCCGGTCATCCATCCTGACCACCTGTTGCGATGGCCGGCCGAGAGATTGTGGGAGGACGACAGCTGGTCAGAAGGTCTCGATCCCTTTGGCGCCGCAAATTCGACAGAACTCGAGCAGTTACGCGCCTTCGAAGACGATATGCTGCGCTGGACCTTGTATCGCGGCCAGGATTCGCGTCGCGCCTTCGCCATGCCCCTCGCTTATTCTACGGCCGACGCCAAAGTGCGCGCCCTCGATAGCATGACGATGGCTGAGTATGCGAACCGACAGGGCTGGGATAGCCCGCGTCTTTCCTGGCTCATCGATCAGGCCTGCAAAGACGATTATGGCGGGTTGGGCACAGAGATCTCCGCCTGGGCGGGCATCCACTACTTTGCTTGCCGTTATTATGACCGCCGCGTGCAGGAACAATATCCCACCGACACCCTGACGTGGCCCGGAGGCAATCAGTTCTTGGTAGATGGACTGGCACGCGATCTGACCCAGGACGAGTGCTGGCTGTCAACAGCCGTCGTTGCTCTTCATCCGGGCGCAACCACAACACAGGCCCTCTGCCTTCAGACCACAACGGGTGAGCCACTGCGTGTGCAGGCGAAGTCCGTCGTATATGCGGGCAAACTCCATACGGCACCCCATGTGGTAGCGGATATGCCGCTGCCACAGCGACGCGCCATTGAGCAACTCGACTACGTGCCGTGGCTCGTGGCCGCCGTCAGACTCTCTGGGCAACTGGGGGATGCGGATCTGGCCTGGGACAATGTGTTGATGGACAGTCCTTCCGTCGGTTACGTCTCAGCACGACACCAGACGTCACCCGCGGCGCGGCCCGAAGGCGAGGTGCTCGTGTACTATCTGCCCTTGATCGAGGATCTGACGGGCAGCAGAAAACAACTGTTGGGGGATGATCCACAACCGTGGGCAAGACGAGTGATGGCCGACCTGACCCGCGTACACCCCCAGTTGCCAGATCTGGTTGAGGGAATTGACATCTGTCGCTGGGGACACGGCATGGTACGTCCCACACCGGGTGTGATTTGGGGGCCACAGGCCGAGCTCCGGCGGCAGCCTTGCGGCCGGGTGGCCCTTGCCTCCTGTGATACAGGTGGATTGCCACTGTTTGAGGAAGCTCTCTTCGCTGGCATCGCTGCTGCTGAGCATTGCCTTGATACACTCGCCATGACGTACGCGACCTCTCTCCACGGAATGCCCGTCCATGGCTGAGCCGCCCACCGTGCCAGACACCACTTATACCCCCTGGAAGGCATTTCTGCTGCTCGCCGCCATCTTCTCGGCCTCTGCATGTGCCATCGTATATGAACTGCTCATTGGTAGTACGTCGGCCTATTTCCTCGGCGACAGTGTCGAACAATTCTCTGTGACCATTGGCCTGTTCCTGGCCTCGATGGGTCTCGGTGCCTGGATCTCCCGCGCCGTCATCGACCATCTCCTCGAACGTTTTATTGCCGTGGAGCTGTGGCTTGCAGCCATCGGCGGTTTTTCCGTCCCCATCCTCTACTTCGCCTACCTGTATACGGACGGCTTCCGCTATTGGATGCTTCTGCTCATCGTCACCATTGGCGCCCTGGTTGGCTTGGAACTGCCCTTACTGACGCGCATGCTACAGCAGAATGGTGGACTGCGCACGGTCTTGTCCAACGTGTTGTCCATCGACTATCTCGGTTCCCTGGCCGCCGCCTTGCTGTTTCCGTATTTGCTGCTGCCCCTGCTCGGCGCCTTTGACACATCCCTCATAGCGGGACTGCTCAACGTGGGTGTCGGTCTCGTGCTGCTTGTCGCGTTTTGGTCGCAGTTAGCACGCGGCCCACGCTTGCGACTTTTGGCGTTGGGTGTCGTTGTCACCTGTGCCCTGGGATTGAGTTTGATTACAGCCGATCCGATCCGCGAACGGTTGGAGAGCGAGCTCTACACAGATCAGATCGTTTATAGCGAGCAATCACCCTATCAGCAGATCGTACTGACCCAGTGGCAGGATGAGACTCGGCTCTACCTGGATCGACACCTGCAGTTTTCTTCTGCCGATGAGTATCGCTATCACGAGTCGCTCGTACATCCGGCGATGGCGCTGGCCCATCAGGCTCAGCGGGTGCTCATCATCGGTGGTGGCGACGGACTGTCAGCGCGGGAGATCCTGCGCCACGAGCATGTGGAGCGTGTCGATCTGGTCGATCTGGACCAAGCGATCACCGATCTTGCGCGACGTGACCTGCGCCTGACGTCACTCAACGCCAATGCACTAAGTCGGACAGAAGTTCGTATCTTCAACGAGGATGGTTTTACCTTTCTCGAACGCTCGCAGGAAGCGTACGGAGTCATCATCATCGATTTACCCGATCCCCGTGATGAAGCCCTGTCCAAGTTGTATTCGGTCGAGGCTTATCGTCTCTGTGCTCGCCACCTGTCACCTGGCGGGGTATTGGTCACACAGGCGACGAGTCCGTACTATGCGAGAAATTCCTTTTGGAGCATCGCCGCAACGATGACTGAGTCCGGATTGCATGTGATCCCCTACCATACGCTGGTTCCATCCTTCGGCGAATGGGGATTTGTCGTCGGCAGCAAGAGCCAACGGAAGCCAACGGACCTGACCTTTGACGTGCCTGGTCTTCGCTACATCACACCCGAACTCTTCCGTCAGATGCAGACCTTCCCAGCCGACATGAGTCGACCGGAACAGGTCGTGGTCAATCGACTGGACCGACCTGTCCTGGCACGGCAATACCGAGAAGATTGGAGCCGCTGGTAGAGGCATCGCGATGATCAGCTTAAAGAAATGGTTCGGGGGGGAGACCTCGGATGACGAAGACGACGGTACCGACTTGCGTCTCGACTCCATGCGTATAAGTGACCTCGTCGACTATGACCTGAAGACCTGGGAGGTGACGGGTCGATGCGTCTATGACTATGAGGGCTTCCCGGCGCAGGAATGGCAGCTGACCTCTGGCGACGAAGTTCGTTTTCTCGAACGCTCCGAAGAGGATGGGAAGACGGAATGGACACTGACACGCAGTATTGCGGTCGGCGACCTTCAAGAGGATGTCATCGCCGCCATCAGCGCTGATCAGGATCCGCCGAGTACGATCCACTTCGATTCCCGTACATACGATGCGACCGAGTCCGATTCGGGTGTGCAGCGCGATGTCGATCGCGACGGTTCAACAACGGCGAGCGAGGAGCGAGACTTCGTCAATTGGAGTTATGCCGCCGAAGACGGGCGTGTGCTTTTCGTCGCGCAGTGGGGTGAACAACGATTCACTGCCTACGAAGGCGAATACGTCGAGGAGTATTCTTTCACCGATATCCTACCTGGAGGCGAACGGTGACCCAGAGCCAAGATTCACGGCGCGGCGCATTGGTCGCGGCCCGATTCGCCCTCACGATTCTGCTATTTTCCACAGCTTGCGGCCAACCCACGCCGGACCCGGTCCAAAAGATCGTCAAAGACCTGGAGCGTTATCCCGAATACTCTGTCGTCATTGAAGATTTGAATGTGGAAGACGGATTCTTCCCCGATTACTCGCTGCGACTGGCTCTCACTACGGCAGCCGGACAACGACTCGACGACCGGGATACACTCGTCTTCGACGAACGCGTGACAGACTGGATTCCCGTATCGGAGGGCGTCTTTTCCCGCTACCAGCACTACTTGGGCATGGTCGTGGCAAGCAGAACCCTCGATGGCCAGCGTTCATCACCAGGTCAGGCGCACCCACCGGGATACCAATACGTTGGCAATTCGCAGTATGGTCAGTGGGGCGGTGGGGGTTTCTGGCAGTTTTACGGACAATACGCCTTCATGAGTAGTATGCTCGGCAGCCACCGCGTAGGTCGTGGCGACTACGACAACTATCGCAGCAACCGCGAACGAGGCCGACCGCACTATGGCCCCGTCTCAAATGGGCGGCAGACCTTCGGTACCGCCGGCACACGTACCCAAACGACCAAGCCCGCATTCTACCAGCGACACCGTCAACGAACGGCAAGTGGACGGGGCTTCACATCACGGTCCAGCAGCCGCAGCGGCAGTCGCTCCGGCAAATGATCCGGAAGCTGAGAGGAAGATGACAATGGAAAATTCCATGTTGATGCCCATGGCAAGGGCAACGGTTTACCTGCTCGAGGCCTTCGCTCTACTCGTCGTGGCCAAGTGGGCCTACACAGGCCTTTACCGTCGCGTCTGTCTGAGAGAAGAACTCTTCGACAAGGGCAATGTCGCCCTTGCGGTATCGACGGCAGGTTACCTCTTCGGCATCACGATCGCCCTGGGCGGCGTTCTGGCCGGCCCTTCTGCAGGATGGCAGGCAGATCTGCTGGGCATCAGCGTCTATGGTGGCATGACCATCGTCATGATGCTCATTGCCAGCTGGCTGTGTGAGAAGGTTCTGCTGTCACGCTTCAACAACACCAAGGAAGTCGTAGAAGATCAGAATCTCGGCACCGCCTTCGTCGAGGCAGGCGTTCATATTGCCAATGGCCTGATCCTGCTTACCATTCAGCAAGGCAGTGGTGCGTGGTGGATTGGCGTCCTCTTCTGGGTATTGGCTCAGGTGGTGCTGATGATTGTCGGCCTCGTCTACGAGAAGGCCACGCCGCACAGCATCCACGATGAACTCGAGCGTGACAATGCCGCTGTAGGCCTCGCCTTTGCGGGCGTATTGGTGGGTATGGGGAACATTATCAGCCTTGCCGTTGCCGGCGACTTTACAAGTTGGAAAGACAGTCTCATCACCTTTGGTGCTGACGTCGCCTTTGGTCTGGTCATCCTTCTGGTGATCAAACGACTGACCGACGTCGTGCTGGCTCCTGGTGTCAGTCTCGCTGCACAGCAGACGAAGGAGACGCCGCAAATCGGCGCCGGCCTGCTCGAGGCCTTTGGCTATGTCGGTGGCAGCATGTTGGTCGTGTGGGTATTCTGACAACCTAACCAGACGCCGCGTCAAAAGATCAAATATCGTGCCTCTCTGGATACCCCTTCTGCGCGTCTGGCGCCGAGTGATCCATCGCAATTCGCTGGTGTGGATTTCACTCCTGTCGATGTCACTCATCATCGTCGGTGGTCTGCTGTTTTCCTTCCTCGAAGGGCATCCGATCGGCGACGGTATGTGGTGGGCCGTCGTCACAACGACGACCGTCGGCTACGGAGATCTCTACCCCGAAACGGCGGGTGGCCGCGTGGTAGGTGCCATCCTCATGATTCTCGGTATCGGCGTCCTGGGCGGCTTTACGGCAGAAGTAGCCACTTTCATCATCGAACACCGCAGCAAGAAAGACAGGGGGCTCAAGCCCGTGAATACGACTGGACACGTCCTGGTTTGTGGCTGGAACGAGTCGGGCGAAGACCTGGTCCACAACATTCTCGCCGACCGTCTCGGTGTGGACGTCGTCGTGATGGCGAATCTGTCATCCCACCCCATGCCTGTCGAAGGTGAAGCGGGACGTGTAAACTTTATCAATGGTGGCGTCGATACGGAGACGCTCGATCGAGCCCATGCGCGAGATTCTATCGGTGCCGTCATTCTCGGCAGCCAGGACATTGAGGATGTCGCCGGTCGAGATGCCAAGACACTGATCGGCGCCCTCACGGTGAAAGAATACGAACCAGAGATCTACGTCTGCCTGCAGTTATTTGACCCAGCCTCGGTTCATCACGCCGACGTGTGTCGTGCGGACGAGGTCGTCGTTGTGGGCGCCCTAACCAGTGGACTCCTGAGTCGCGCCGTCCTCGACCCGGGAAGTTCGCGCGCAATCTCGAGCCTGGTACACATCGAAGAACAGTGTGAGATTTATCTGATCGATCTTCCCGCTGACTGGACGGGGAAGCAATTCGACGAGATACTGCCCATTGCCAAAGAGCGTCTCAATGCGCTGCTCATCGCCGTTGAGCTGCAGGGCGAGAGTCTCGTGGTAAATCCTGCAGGCGACTACGCCTTCCAGACCGGCGACCGACTCGCTGTGATTGCGGAGCAGCGTCCGGATGCCTGAATCGCACAGCACGCCCCACCCCCTGCCGGAGTCCACAGCGACGCGACCGGCCCTTGGCCGTCAGTTATTGGTTGATCTGTATGGGTGTAACCAGGATCATCTCAACAATGTGACCTTCGTGCGCCAGCAACTGCTCGAGGCAGCCGAACTAGCAGGGGCAACCGTCATCGATGAGACCTTTCACAGCTTCTCGCCCTGTGGCGTGACAGGCACGCTGACGCTCAAAGAGAGCCATCTGTCCATTCATACGTGGCCCGAGCATCGTTATGCCGCTGTCGACATCTTTACGTGCGGCGACGCTGTCGATCCCTGGCGTGCCTACGAATCGCTGAAAACTGCCTTCGCCGCAGAACGTGGGTCTCCCATGGAGATCCCCCGAGGGCGCCCCGACGTCGTGTAGAAACTTTGGACGAGCCCCGACTCCGGCCAAACCAATCGCCGCAGGGCCTGAACAAGACTGAAGCCTCCCGAATCGATGATTCGGGAGGCTTCAGTCTTGTATCAAGCGTGGGACGAGCTCCGCCGGACTGCTACTCTTCGCGATTCGTGATCTCGATCAGATGGAAGCCGAATTGCGTCTCGATCGGGCCGTGCACGACACCAACCTCTTCACTGAACACGACCTTATCGAATTCAGGCACCATCATGCCGGGAGAGAATTCCCCGAGACTGCCACCTTCGCGACCTGATGGGCAGGTCGAGTGCTCCTTAGCGACATCGGCGAAGTCATCGCCGTCGACGATTTTCTGCTTGAGATCCGTGCACTCCTGTTCGGTAGCCACGAGAATGTGGCGTGCCGCTGCCTT
>Ga0115002_10000789_pt1 | contig 44574 bp, 34 predicted proteins | sample ArcticOcean_MG_C_8_FD_89576 | JGI IMG/M metagenome (GOLD analysis project Ga0115002, IMG submission 89576) | Marine microbial communities from western Arctic Ocean - ArcticOcean_MG_CB11_86 | ecosystem: Environmental > Aquatic > Marine > Oceanic | place: Arctic Ocean: Canada Basin | collected... | reverse complement strand
TTGGAACGGGATCATAACTTTTTGGTAGAGTTCGCCAAAGGGTGCATGCACAACATTCACTTTGCCCCCAGTCAGTTCTGCGAACTGCTTGGAGTGCAAGGCAGCGGGTTCACCCATCACCGGGACGGCGTGGGTAAGAATAGTTAACTCATGCCCGCTATAATCCTTAGCGTCGATGGAACTAAAGGAGCACATTCCGGGGGCATCCGCTTTGATGCCATATTTCGCAATATAATCTGTTTCCGCTGAGGCGCTTTGAGGGCCGCCGACGGCCATCAAACCCGCGACGCCTAAGGCGCCGGCGACCATCACCAATTTCGTATACATTAGCTCATCTCCCAGATAATTGATTCATCCGTTCGTGAGTAAATCTCACTTTTTATTTAAGTATTATAGTCAAAGAGTATAGACCCAACTTTCGTCGCGATACAAATAGGCTATCCGCATGGCGGTGAATGGGCCTAATATTGAAAGCGCGCATCCTTCTGCTGCACGCCAATGCAGGTTATACTTTGGCTCAATTCCGAAATATTTCTCGCGCTATGAAAAGCGCCTTAAAGCTCCGGCGAATTGAGCACCATCATTTTTTTGATCTGCATCTCTTCCATGGTGTGATGAATGCCGCCGGTGCCGTGGCCGGATTGCTTGAGGCCGGTGAAGGGCATCCAATCGACGCGGAAGGCAGTATGGTCGTTGACCATCACCGCCGAGGCGTCGAGGCGTTTGTAGACGCGCAGTGCCGTGTCCATATCCTGGGTGAAGACAGCCGCCTGGAACGAGACATCGAGACTGTTGGCGCGCGCAATCGCCTGATCGATTGAGCGGTAGGGATACACACAGACGACGGGTCCGAACACCTCGTTTTTGCTGACGCGCGCATTCTTCGGCGGATCCCACAGCACGGTCGGTGCATAGCAGGTTTTGGAGAGGCGCTTGCCGCCGGCCAAAACTTTTGCGCCACCGGCTACGGCTTCATCGACCCATTCCGCCACCCGGTCCACTTCGCGCGGGCGAATGAGCGGGCCGACTTCGGTGCTGGCTTTGGTCGGGTCGCCGACCTTCATGGCCTTAGCTTCCTTGGCGAGCCCACGCGCCACACTTTGGGCGATGGAGTGGTGGGCGAAAATACGCTGCACGGAGACGCACACCTGACCGGCGTGATAGAAACCGCCCTTGGCCAAGAGCGGCAGCGCGCGCTTTATATTGGCGTCCGCTGCCATGATAACCGGCGCGACGCCGCCATGCTCTAATGCGCAGCGCGTGCCCGGCGCCAATTTGGAGCGCAGCATCCAGCCCACACCGGCAGAGCCGATAAAGCTGAAAAAGCCGACGCGGGAATCGGTGACGAGTTTTTCCGATTCCGCCCGTCCGGCGGTGACCATCGGCTGGCACCATTCATCCGGCAGGCCGGCTTCGCGCAGAATTTTGACAAAGCGCATGCAGGAAAGCGGCGTATCTTCCGACGGCTTGACGATCACCGGGCAGCCGACGGCAACGGCCGGGCAAACCTGATGCACAATCAGATTGAGCGGATGGTTAAAGGCGCTAACCGCCGTCACCACGCCAATCGGCTCGAGGCTGTTAAAGGCCAGACGATGCACCGAAGAGCGTGAGATCCCCATGGGAATTTCCTCGCCTGCCTGGGTGCGTAGCGCCTCAATGCAGAGTTTCACACCATCGATGGCGCGCGCCACTTCATGCTTGGAATCGGTCAATGGCTTGCCGCCCTCGCGCGCTGATTCAAGCGCCAGATAATCGGCGCGCTTGGTCATTATCTCGACCGTGCGCTCCAAAATATCGACCCGTTGCCACGCTGGCAGCCAGGTATCGCGATTGCGATAGAGCGCATAGGCGGTCTTTAGGCCCTGCTCTGCAACAGCGGCATCGGCGGTGGCGACACTGCCAATCTTGCGGTTGTTATAGGGGGATAGAACATCGATTGCGGGGGAGCTGCTTTTTGCTCCCGGAACCATTAACCCATAGCGCTCGGCCATTATCTTCTCCTTTGGTTATTCCCTGGGGAGAAGCGTAACGTGTGCTTGCGCGAGGCGGCAAGCACAGTGCGATGCTTAGTTATATTTTATGGTAAGAATTTCATAGTTGCGGGTGCCGCCGGGCGTGTTGATTTCAATCGAATCTCCGCTCACCTTACCGATCAGTGCCCGCGCCAGCGGCGAGGAAATGGAGAGACGCCCCTCATTCACATCGGCCTCTTCGGTGCCGACAATCTGATAGGTGCTTTCCTTTTCGGTGTTTTCGTCAACCACGGTCACGATGGCGCCAAACTGGATATGGTCGCCGGAGAGGTTGGAAATATCGATCACCTCGGCCAGACTAACCATGGTCTCGAGCACACGGATGCGTGCCTCAACCATCCCTTGGCGGTCTTTGGCGGCGTGATATTCGGCATTCTCCTTCAGATCACCATGCTCGCGTGCGGTGGCGATTTCTCCAATGATATAGGGCCGATCTTTGTTTTTCAGGCCGCTGAGCTCTTCTTTAAGCACAGCATAGCCCTCAGGCGTCATGGGATGCTTTTCCATAGTCTCTGCCTCGTGCCTCTACCTTATCGCGCCTTGTCGCGCCGTTTGATCAAACACCAATAGAATGCCTTCCGGCTACCGTAGCGACCGGGCACTCCTTCTTATAATATAGCCAAGGGACTAGTTGAGTTGCCCTCTGGGTCCCTGAGAATAGGACTGGAGGGTTTTAACTTCAAGGCCGCCGCTTACCAATGCCGCGATAGCACGCAGCATGGCCTGGCTGCCGGCGACGGTGGTGAAGTAGGGAATCTTGTGTTCGAGGGCTGAGCGCCGCAGTTCATAACTGTCAGCAATCGCCTGCGCGCCCTCAGTGGTATTGACCACCAGGCGGACATCACCGTTCTTGATCGCATCGACAATATGCGGCCTGCCCTGATGGGCCTTGTTGATTTGCGTCACCTCAATGCCTGCTTCGGTGAGCGCTGCTGCTGTGCCACCGGTGGCGATCAGGTCGAAGCCCATATCGGTCAATTCCGCCGCAATGGTGCAGATGGTGTCCTTATCCCGGTCACGCACAGACAGGAACACACAGCCTTCCACCGGGAGGTCAACGCTGGCGCCGAGCTGCGCTTTGGCAAAGGCGCGGCCGAAATCATTGTCGATGCCCATCACCTCGCCGGTTGATTTCATCTCCGGGCCGAGCAGCAGATCGACGCCGGGGAAGCGGGCGAAGGGAAAGACCGCCTCTTTCACGGCAATATGGCCGTGGCCGGTATTTGATACATCAAAGGCGCTGAGTTTCTCACCGGCCATGATACGCGCCGCCACCTTGGCAATCGGCCGACCGATGCTTTTCGCAACGAAGGGCACCGTGCGGCTGGCGCGTGGGTTGACCTCAAGCACGTAGATTTCATCATCCTTGATAGCGAACTGCACATTCATCAGGCCGCACACGCCAATTTTCTTGGCCATGGCCTCGGTCTGCTCTCGAATACGCGCTATCATCTCATCCGACAATGAATGCGGCGGCAGGCAGCAGGCGGAATCACCGGAATGAATGCCGGCCTCCTCAATATGCTCCATAACGCCAACCACGATGACCTGCTCGCCATCCGCCAGGGCATCGACATCAACCTCAATGGCGTCTTGCAGGAAGCTGTCGATCAATACCGGACTGGTGCCCGAGACCTTCACCGCCTCACGCATATAGCGCTCAAGATTGCTGGAATCGTGGATGATTTCCATCGCCCGTCCGCCGAGCACATAAGACGGCCGCACCACGACCGGATAGCCGATCTCTTCGGCCAGTCGCGCGCCTTCAACTGCCGAGGTACAGGTGGCGTTGGCAGGCTGCTTGAGGCCAAGCTCGGCCAGTAAATTGCGGAAGCGGTCGCGATCTTCGGCCAGATCAATGGCATCGGGCGCTGTGCCGAGAATCGGCACACCGGCACGCTCCAGATCGATCGCCAGCTTTAGCGGCGTTTGCCCGCCAAACTGTATGTTCAGCCCGGCAATCTCGCCGTTGCGGCTTTCCACTCGGACGATATCGAGCACTGTCTCAATGGTCAGCGGCTCAAAATAGAGCCGGTCCGAAGTGTCGTAATCGGTCGACACGGTCTCCGGATTACAATTGATCATGATCGTCTCATAACCCGCTTCCGACAGCGCATAGGCGGCATGGACGCAGCAATAATCAAACTCGATGCCCTGGCCAATACGGTTGGGGCCGCCGCCAAGAATGATCACTTTCTTGCGCGCGCTTGGATCTGCTTCGCATTCCGCCGGTACGGGCGCGCCATCGGCGCCGATCTCACCAACCTCGTAGCAGGAATACATATAAGGGGTGCCGGATTCGAACTCTGCGGCGCAGGTATCAATGCGCTTAAAGACCGGGAAGACATCCAGGTTTTTGCGCAACTCGGCGACCGAAGCCTCCGTGCCGCCGGTAAGCTCAGCCAGGCGCGCATCGCCAAAGCCGGCGCGTTTGAGGGCGAGTAGGCCGTCCCGGTCCTCGGGCAAACCATTTGCTTCAAGCGTCTGCTCTGCCGCGACCAGCTCTTCAATCTGCGCCAGGAACCACGGATCAAAAAAGCATGCCTGAAAAATTTCCTCGAGGCTCAGGCCGGCACGAAAGGCTTCCGCCACAATCAGCAGCCTGTCGGGCCGCGGTTGGCTGAGGGCGGAGATCAACACGCTGATCTCACCGCCCGGCTGCCAGCCGTCTATCGATGGTGCATCCAGGCCGGTGATGCCGGTCTCCATGGAGCGCAGCGCCTTTTGCAGGGATTCCTTGAACGTCCGGCCGACCGCCATGGCCTCGCCGACCGATTTCATCGAGGTCGTCAGCAGGGCCGAGGTGCCGGGGAATTTTTCAAAGGTAAAGCGCGGCATCTTGGTGACGACATAATCTATCGTCGGCTCGAACGATGCCGGGGTGACGCCGGTGATGTCATTGTCGATTTCGTCCAGGGTGTAACCGACGGCAAGCTTGGCGGCGACTTTGGCGATCGGAAAGCCGGTTGCCTTTGAGGCCAATGCGGATGAGCGCGAGACGCGCGGGTTCATCTCGATGATGACCAATTTGCCGTCCGCCGGGTTGACGGCGAATTGCACATTCGAGCCACCGGTCTCCACACCCACTTTACGCAGCACCGCAATCGAGGCGTTGCGCATGCGTTGATATTCTTTGTCGGTCAGGGTCAGCGCCGGGGCGACGGTGATCGAATCACCGGTATGGATGCCCATCGGATCGATATTTTCGATCGAGCAGATGATGATGCAATTATCGGCCTTGTCGCGCACCACCTCCATCTCGAATTCTTTCCAGCCCAGCACTGATTCCTCAACCAGCACTTCGCCAACCGGCGAGGCGTCGAGCCCGGTGCGGATGATTTCATCGAACTCGGTGCGGTTATAGGCAATGCCGCCGCCGGTGCCGCCGAGCGTGAAGGACGGGCGGATGATCGCCGGCAGGCCGGTATGGGGAATGGCGTCGCGCGCCTCTTCAAGGGTTTTGGCGACCCGGCTTTTCGGACATTCAAGGCCGATCTCTTCCATCGCGTCACGAAACAGCTGGCGATCCTCGGCCACATTAATCGCGTCACGCGAGGCGCCGATCAGCTCAACGCCATGGGTCTCCAACGTGCCGTTATCGGCCAGCGCCAGCGCCGTATTAAGCGCCGTCTGCCCGCCCATGGTGGGCAGCAGGGCATCGGGTTTTTCGTGGGCGATAATCTTGGCGACGATTTCCGGCGTCACCGGCTCAACATAGGTCGCGTCAGCAAAATCCGGATCGGTCATGATGGTCGCCGGGTTGGAATTGACCAAAATAACCCGATAACCCTCGTCGCGCAGTGCCTTACAAGCCTGCGTTCCGGAATAATCAAACTCGCAAGCCTGACCAATAACAATTGGCCCGGCGCCGATAATAAGGATCGATTTGATATCGGTGCGTTTAGGCATTTGAAAACCCGGAATCCATCAGCGCGACGAAGCGCTCGAAGAGGTATTGCGAATCCTGTGGGCCGGGTGAGGCTTCGGGGTGATGCTGGACTGAAAATACCGGCTTGCCGGCCACTTCCAGGCCCTCCAACGAGCCATCGAAGAGGGAGACATAGGTGGCCTGCACGCCTTCGGGTAGGCTTTCGGCCATCACTTCGAAGCCGTGATTTTGGCTGGTGATCTCGACCTTGCCGGTTTTAAGCTCTTTCACCGGGTGATTGGCACCGCGATGGCCGAACAGCATTTTTTTGGTTTTGGCGCCGAGCGCCAGGGCCAGCATCTGGTGGCCGAGGCAAATGCCGAAGATCGGCAGGCCGGCTTCGAGCAGGGTCTGGATGGCCGGGATGGCATATTCGCCGGTCGCTACCGGATCGCCCGGGCCGTTGGAGAGAAACACGCCGTCCGGTTTATGAGCGAGAATTTGCGCGCCGTCGGCGCTCGCCGGCACTACGGTGACGCGGCAGCCATGCGCTGCGAGGGAGCGCAGGATATTGCGTTTGGCGCCGTAATCGACGGCCACTACGTGATGGCGCGGAGCCATCGGCGTGGCAAAGCCACCGTTGCCGTTTTTGCCGGCGGAAAAATCCCAGGCGCCTTCCTGCCAATCATAGCTCTGGCCGCAGGTGACGTCTTTGGCCAAATCCATGCCTTCGAGGCCGGGCCAGGCGGCGGCGCTCGCCGCCAGCCCGGAGGTCTCAATCGCGCCCGGGCCGACACCATGCGCCAATGCGCCGGCCTGTGCGCCGTGTTTGCGTAAGTGACGCGTGAGGCGCCGTGTATCGACGCCGGTAACGCCAACCAGGCCATGCTTCTTCAGCCAGCCGTCGAGATGCTCGAGGCTGCGATAATTGGATGGCTCAGTGATGTCAGCGCGGAGTAGCAGGCCGCGCGCCGCCGGATTGATCGATTCAATATCTTCGCCATTTCCGCCGACATTGCCGATATGCGGGAAGGTGAAGGTGATGATCTGCCCGGCATAAGATGGGTCGGTGAGGATTTCCTGATAGCCGGTGAGCGAGGTGTTGAAACAAATCTCGCCGACCACCGTGCCTGTGGCGCCGATGCCACGGCCATGGAATAGGCTGCCGTCGGCCAGCGCCAAGGCGGCCAATCCGGTGCCGGGGGTATTTCCAGTGTGGGACATGGCAGGTCGTTCCATGTTGTGATCCGTACTCGTGCACGGTTCGTTGTGGCGGTTTGTAGTAGCCAAAAGGGGTAGCGTGGTCGCGGCGGGAGAGGCGCGCAAAGCCGTCGCCAAGCGCCACGCGGCGCAAGTTACGAAGTCGCGTCGAGCCCGTCAAGTGAACGCCGTAAAAGGGTGATTACAAAGCTCGGCGTCAATCAAGATAGTGAGTTGAACGCGGCTTGACCGGCATCGCTGTCTCTGGGCTAAGTGGACGCTATGGCTGTGCAGGCAGCGCATAAGAAGGGGGCGTCAGGCGCGAATGAATGTTCGAATTTTAAGCTTCAAAAAGCATGCGATTGCCTGCTTTTCCGCCCTTTGCGCCCTGTTTTTTAGCCTTGCAGCCTGTGTAAATAATTCTCCGCCGGGTGATGTGAGAACAGTGTTGACGGTGGCTGATCTGATGGCCGATCACTATGTCGGATGGGCGCCGGTGAATAATGCGCACTTCATGCCGGTGGGCCCGCATGCATCGGCGCGCCATGTTTTAGAGGGCACGCTGAGCGTGCCGGAGTTCGAATTTCGAGTCGCCGTGGCGGCAACAACCTATGCACCCCCCTATGTCCTGCCCGGTGCGGCAGTTTTTCCCGGCGTTGATCTGGAAGTCTTCGTGCAGGGTGGCTCTTTGGTGCCGGTTCGCCGCGGCATTATCAAGCCAAAGAGCGGCTCTAACCTGGCGCAAATCATTGTTTCACCTGGAAAAACCTGGTCTGAGCCGGGTGATGAGGGCTTCTCGCGCGCTTCATTCCCCTTCACTCTCGTCAACGCCTTCTCCAATAACAGCCACAACGGCATTGCCACATTCTTGTTCGACGAAACCCGGGTTTCGTCCCTGCGCGTACAAATTGTGCAGGAGGCAGCCAACTGGGCGATGCTAGATATGTGGGGCCAATCGAGCATGACCTACCGGGCGCATGCGGTCGCGGATCGCATCCGGTTTGCCAATGATTTTGCCGACGAACGGGCGCGTGAGGTGCCGATGCGCAGTTGGTCGGAGCTGAAAGCCCTCAATGGCGGCCAATCGATCTCACCAATCATGCATAAGCATGGCAGCCGTGAGGGCGTGTCAGCAGCCGGGCTGATCGTTGAAGGTGTGATCTACGCCCATCCCTGCCACGCGCGCTATGGCGACTATCCTTATTGCCGGCAAATGCGCCATGGCGTTTATTCCGTCACCAAAACCATGGGCGCCGCCATATCGTTGCTGCGCCTGGCACAAAAATTCGGGCCAGGGGTATTCGATCTCAGAATTGCGAATTATGTCGACATAAATGTTGATCATGACGGCTGGGACAAAGTCACATTCGCCCATGTTCTCGGCATGGCGGTCGGCGTTGGTTATAAATCACCAGTCCGAGACCCCCTCAGATTCCAACCCAGTGAAGACAATTCGACCTTTCTCAATTGGATGGAACTGCTGAGCGCTGAGGAGAAGCTCTCGGGCGCGTTTGATGTGGGCGGCAATTATCCGTGGCGGCCGGGCGAGGTGGCGCGCTACGACAGCATGCACACCTTCATTCTCAGCGCTGCCATGGATTCCTACCTAAAGACCCGGGAAGGCCCTGACGCTGATCTTTGGGATATGGTGCGGGACGAAGTCTTGCGACCGATCGGCGCGTTTCACGTTCCTATCATGCGAACGGTCGAGAGCGATGGCGGGCGGGGCTTGCCGATCATGGGTTTTGGTCTTTACCTGACGATTGACGATGTCGCCAAAATTGCGGGGCTTCTGCAGAGTGGCGGCAAACATGCAGGGCGGCAGTTGCTGCACCCGGGCAAGCTCGCCGAAGCGCTCTATCAGACCGAATCGCGCGGCTTGCCCACCGGCGGCCTCGGCGAGGACCATCAATATCAGCTGAGTTTCTGGATGAAGCCGTTTAACGATAATCGGGGTTGCGAAACATGGCTGCCAAAAATGGTCGGCTATGGCGGCAATATTGTCATGATTTTGCCCAACGGGGTGACAGCCTTTCGTTTTGCCGACAATCACAAATATGGCGTCCACGACCTCGCCGTGGCGGCGCATGAAGTTCGCCCGCTGTGTCGAAAGTAAGTCGGGATTTGGCAGTATTTGACGGTTTTTAACGAGATTTTCTCGGTCCAAACGTACAATTTTCATGAAATTGCGCAGCCCGGCAGCTCTATTCAGCCGGCCAAAATGTAAGGCAAATCTTATCATTTTGAATTCTATAGTTGATCCTGCCCCACTTGGCGCTATATTTCGGCGCCTTATTCGGGAACCAAATGTACATATTATGATTAGAGATCAACTCCGCGAAGCCTTAAGAATTGCTATGAAAGCGCGCGACGAGCGTACGCTCTTGACCGTGCGCCTGATTCTCGCAGCACTCAAGGATCGCGATATAGCCGAACGTGCCAAGGGCAACCCGGACGGCATCGGTGAGTCTGAAATATTGCTTTTATTCGCCACTATGATCCGTCAGCGGCGTGAAAGCATTTCGCAGTATGAGAGCGGCGGACGCATTGATCTAGCGGAGCGTGAGGGCGAGGAAATCGCCGTGATCGGCCGATTTATGCCGGCGCAGATCGAAGGCGATGCAATGGTAGAGGCGATCCAAAGCCTGGTTGGTGAGGAAAAAGCCAAGACAATTAAAGATATGGGCCGCACCATGTCAGCGCTTAAAGAGCGGTATGCCGGGCGCATGGATTTCGCCAAGGCCAGCGGCGTGGTCAAGGAATTGCTCGCATGAGAGGCGCTCAGCGCCGCTTATTTTTTCTCTGGGACCTCCAGAGATAATTATCGAGCGCCTGCCTATTGGCTGCGCTACTGTGTTAGATGGCCTTTACGCCGCAATTTCTTGACGAAATCAGAGCCCGCGTCGCGCTGTCCGATGTGATTGGTCGGCGCGCCCGCTTGATCAAGCGGGGGCGTGAGCACACGGCGCTATGCCCCTTCCATAATGAAAAGACGCCGTCCTTCACGGTGAGCGACGAGAAGGGTTTCTTTCACTGTTTCGGCTGTGGTGCGCATGGCGATGTGATCGGCTTTGTCATGCGCGATGAGGGTTTGTCGTTCCCGGAGGCGGTCGAGCGTCTGGCCGGTGAGGCGGGTCTTGAGGTTCCCAAGGAAGCGCCCGAGGATCGTGCCCGCGCCGAGGCGCAGCTCACGCTGTATGGCGTGCTCGAAGAAGCCGCCAAATATTTTGAATCAGAATTGCGTGCTGATTCTGGCGCCGGAGCGCGCGCCTATTTCAAAGGGCGCGGCTTAACGGCGGAAACGATTGCCGGCTTCCGCCTGGGCTATGCGTCCGATTCGAGAACGGCGCTCAAAACCGCTTTGAAAAGCGCGAATATCAGCGAATCCCTGCTGGTAACCGCCGGCATGTTGATTGAGCCCGATGGCGGTGGCCCGAGCTATGACCGTTTTCGCAATCGTGTGATTTTTCCCATCCAGGATCGGCGTGGGCGAGTGATCGCTTTCGGCGGGCGGGCGCTGGGCGATTCGCCGGCAAAATATCTCAATTCACCGGATACGCCGGTGTTCCAAAAAGGCTCGGTGCTTTACGGCATGCATTTGGCGCGCGGTGCGGCGCGGAAATCCGGGCGTATCATCGCGGTTGAAGGCTATATGGATGTGATTGCCCTCAACCAAGGCGGCGTGGTTGAGACGGTGGCGCCGCTCGGCACCGCCTTGACCGAGCTGCAAATGGAAGAAATGTGGCGTCTGGTCGATAGCCCGACGCTTTGTTTTGATGGTGACAGGGCCGGACAAAAGGCGGCGGCGCGGGCGGCTGAGCGCGCGCTGCCGCGGCTGAAATCAGGCAAAACCATGCTATTTGCGTCCCTCCCGGCGGGCGAGGACCCGGACAGCCTGATAAACTCAGGTGGCAAAAGCGCCATCGAGGAAGTGCTGGTCGGGGCCGCGCCGCTCTCAGAGCAATTGTGGAAGCTGGCCGGCGGCGGTGAAACCATAACTTCGCCCGAAGGCCGCGCCGCGCTCAACCGGCGCCTTAACACCTATCTCGAGCAGATACCGGATGACGATCTAAAGTTTTATTTTCGCCGTCATTACAAAAATCGCCTGTTTGAGCCATTCACCAAAAGAAGGTCAGGCTTCCGCGGTCGTCCGGAGCAGCAACTGCGGCGGCCCCGCGATGATGATAAACTGTTGCCGCAGCAGGGCCTCGGTGGGCGCGCTGAGGGCAATTCCGGCCATCGCGAACGCGCTATTTTGCAGACAATTCTCAAATTTCCCGCTCTTTTGCATGAGTTTCACGAGGAAATAGGCCATTTACCCTTGATGTCGGCGAATTATCGCACTTTTCGCGATGCGCTGCTGACAACAGATATTGACGGCGGGGTGCCCGATAAGTCGAAGATTAATCATGTGTTGACCCAGATGGGACTGGAAAAGCTGCTTGATGAGCTGGTCGGCGGGGATGCCGCCTATTTGAATTGGGCTGCAAAAGGTGATGCCACAAGTCTGGATGACGCACGCTTGCAATTGCGCCACGCGCTCGACCTTCACCACCGCCTAATCGATATGGAGAAATTCCGACGCGAGGCGGAAGAGGCGCTGGTCGCAGATATGAGCGAGGAAAATCTGCGCCGCCTGGCGGAAACCATGCGCGCCGTTGATGAAGCGCCGGGCACCGAAGTGCAGCTTCCGGGCTACCGCGAAAACCCGGAATAAGCTGGAGCAGGGGTGTGGCTGGGGGTTTGCGCAAGGCATTGACGGATGCGCCGCCGCCGCCGCCGCCTACGGCTCCGGCGGGCAAGCGTTCTGGGATAAATTCACGTGCTTGACACCACTAGCCAGCCGATTTAGATATTTCGGTGGAGTAGACTTGAAACGGCGGGTTCCGCACGCCATTTCAATGGAACAACAGATTTGAGGGAATTCCCAACGAACGTCACTCGCCGCCGGTTCGCTGGCGGGCGATATGAGGCGTTTTTTGTGCTGTTTTGACGCTTGCGAAGTTTCTGTGGGCCAAACAGTTGATTTAATGATATTTTTTTCTGGTCGCCATTGGTGGCCGAATTCTGGAGAGACCGGTGTATGGCGACAAAACCTGCAAAATCCGCTGATTCTTCTGAACGCAGCGAGGATTCGGCTGATCGTCCTGTCCTCGATTCGCTGACTGCGGCGGTTCGCAAACTGATCAGCCGCGGCAAAGAACGCGGCTATGTCACGTATGACCAATTGAACGAGGCGCTGCCGCCCGAAGAAGTGGGCTCGGAGCAAATCGAAGATACGATGACGCAGCTCTCGGAAATGGGCATCAATATCATTGAGAATGAGGAGTCTGAAGAAACCTCAAGCGATGATAAGCCTGCCGCTGCCGCTACCGGCACCACGGCGCCGGCCAAGGTCGAGGATGAAGATCTCGGCCGTACCGATGATCCCGTACGCATGTATCTGCGTGAGATGGGCAGCGTTGAGCTGCTTTCGCGCGAGGGCGAAATTGCCATCGCCAAGCGGATTGAAGCCGGTCGCGAACGGATGATCGCTGGCATTTGCGAGAGCCCGCTGACCATGCGCGCCATCATTGAATGGCGCGAAGCGCTTAAGGAAGAAACCATTCTTCTGCGCGACGTGATTGATCTCGACGCGACCTATGGCCGCGAGCCGGGCTCCGCCGTTAATGGCGGCGTGCCGGGCGTGCCACGTGGGCCAGGCGCACCAGACTTACCAGGCACATCAGGCGCGCACGCCGTTCCAGGCGCACCAGGCGCTGAAAGCGTCCCCCAGGAGGGGTCAGGCGAGAATGCACCGGCTGAAGCTGGCGCTAACGAAGGGGCTTCAGCTGAAGGCCAAAGCGCCGATGGTGAATCCAAGGAGGGTGGCGCCGCGCAAGGCCAGGGATCGGATAAACGCTCCGACGATGAAGATTTAGATGAGGGCACCGTGTCGCTCGCCGTTATGGAAGAGGCGGTTCGGCCCAAGGTTATCAAAACGTTCGATAATATCGCTTCGGCTTATAAAAAATTCCGCAAATTGCAGGACCAGCGCCTCGAATTGGCGCTCAAGAACGAGCAATTGGACAAGCGGCAATTGAAGCGCTACGACAAGCTCAAGCAGGAGCTGGTCGAATATATGAAGAGCGTGAGGCTCAATAATGGCCGCATTGAAGCCATGGTTGATGAGCTCTATGGCATCAACAAGAAAATTCAGAATTGCGAAGGCGAATTGCTGCGTTTGGCGACGCGCCACAAGGTGGATAGGCAGAGCTTTATTAAACGCTATATCGGGCGGGAACTTGATCCGCGCTGGCTGTCGCGCGTCTCACGTCTGTCGGATCCGGCATGGAAAAAATTCGCCACTGCCGAGCGCCCGCGCGTAGTCGAAATCCGCAAGGAGATCGCCAAGGTTGCCACCAATTCCGGGCTTGAGCCGACCGAATTCAAGCGCATCGTCTCCACCGTTCAAAAGGGCGAGCGCGAGGCCGGCTTGGCCAAGAAGGAAATGGTTGAGGCCAATCTGCGCCTGGTGATTTCGATCGCCAAGAAATATACCAATCGTGGCCTGCAATTTCTCGATCTGATCCAGGAAGGCAATATTGGCCTGATGAAAGCGGTCGATAAGTTTGAATATCGCCGTGGTTATAAATTTTCGACCTACGCCACCTGGTGGATTCGCCAGGCGATCACCCGCTCCATCGCCGATCAGGCGCGCACCATCCGTATTCCGGTGCACATGATCGAGACCATCAACAAGCTGGTGCGCACCTCGCGCCAGATGCTACACGAAATCGGCCGCGAGCCGACGCCAGAAGAATTGGCCGAGCGTCTCGTCATGCCGCTCGATAAAGTGCGCAAGGTACTCAAGATCGCTAAGGAGCCTATCAGTCTGGAGACGCCGATTGGCGATGAGGAAGACAGTCACCTTGGTGACTTTATTGAGGATAAAAACGCGATTCTGCCGGTTGATGCGGCGATCCAATCTAATTTGCGTGAAACGACGACGCGCGTGCTTGCCAGTCTGACGGCGCGTGAAGAGCGTGTGTTGCGTATGCGTTTCGGCATCGGCATGAATACTGATCACACGCTGGAAGAAGTTGGCCAGCAATTTTCGGTCACGCGCGAACGTATTCGCCAGATCGAAGCCAAGGCATTGCGTAAGCTCAAACATCCCAGTCGCTCGCGTAAATTGAGAAGCTTCCTCGACACGTGATCGGCCTGGGGCGGTGAATTCGCCGTCTCATAAAACCGGCAATTTGGGTGAGATAACCCAGCGCCAAGCCTACCGCATCGGCATCTCGGATGGCAGCCGCTTACCGGCGGCACTCCTCGTCGTCAGCCTGATGGGCTTTGGCTCGCTGTGCCGCGAAAGCGGCCTCAGCCTCGATTTTGCCATGGTGCAATTGATCGCCATGTGGGCCATGCCCGGACAAATCGCCTTTGTTGAGCTTTACGCCACCGGCAATTCCATGTTCGCCATCGTGTTGGCCGTCGCCATGGCCAATGCGCGTTTCATGCCGATGACGGCAACCCTGATGCCGCTTCTTCGCCCCGGCATGCGTCAGCCGGCCTGGCTCTATGCCATGTCCCATTTGGTGAGTTTCAATGCTTGGGTATGGGTGCTGCGGCGTTGCCCGGAGCTGCCACCGAAACGCCGCGCCGCCTATTATATGGGCTTCGTCACCATGACCTTCGCCGCCGGTCTTAGCGGCACGCTCGCCGGCTATCTTCTGGCCGGTGTGGTGCCGGGCAATGTGACCCTCGCTATGGTCTTTGTCAATGTTGTCTATTTCGTTCTCATGCTGGCTGATGCGCGCGGCCTTGCCGCCATTCTTGCCGTGATGGCCGGCGCCATCGCTGGGCCGCTTCTCCACATGGCGACGAGCGATTGGGGCTTACTGTTAAGCGGCGTGATCGGCGGAACACTGGCTTTCGTCGTCGCCCGGCTGTGGCGCGATGTTAAGGCTGAGCATGTCTGAAACCGCTGCCTGGGCAGCCCTTCCGGCGGCGGTTGCCGTGACCTTTTTATGGCGCGCTCTTGGCGTCGCCATTTCGGGGCGGATCAATCCGGATAGCGATGTCTTTCTATGGGTGAAATGCGTCGCCTACGCTATGCTGGCCGGCCTGGTATCGCGCATGCTGTTCCTACCCTCCGGCGCCTTGGCGACCAGTGAAATCTGGATACGCCTGGTAGCAATCGGTGTCGGCCTCGCCATCTGCTTTGCCCTCAGGCGGAACCTCCTGATCGGCGTGCTGGCCGGCGTCGCGGCCTTCCTGGCACTGCAATATTTTTTTGCGTCCGACTAACTGTCGATCAGATCGAGCCACTCCTGTTCGCTCAGCACTGTCACGCCAAGCTCGACGGCTTTTTTGGCTTTTGAACCGGCTGCCTCGCCGGCCACCACATAATCGGTTTTCTTGGACACCGAGCCTGAGACTTTGGCGTCGAGCGATTCGGCCCGCGCTTTGGCTTCGGCGCGGCTCATTTGCACCAAGGTGCCGGTGAAGACGACTACTTTTCCGGAAATGACTGAGGTTGCAGCGGGGGCGATGAAGGGGGTGATGTCGAGTGCTGCGCCGAGATCATCGAGCACCTGGGTGTTGTGTTTTTCGGCGTAAAAGTCGATCAGGGCGTTAGCGCCGACCGCGCCGATGCCGTCAATATCAACGAGCTCCGCATAAGCCTCGCCGTCACGATCTATAGCTGCGGTGAGGGCGGCGCGCAGCGCATCAAAATCGCCGTAGCGCCGGGCCAGCAGGCGCGCCGTGGTCTGGCCGATATGGCGAATACCAAGCGCGTAAATTAAGCGTTCCAGCGCGATGGTCTTCCGCGCCATGATGGCGGCGAATAAGTTGCTGGCGGATTTTTTCTGCCAGCCTTTCTGGCTGGCAAGCGGTTGCTCGGCGGCTTTGTCACGCGCTTCCAGGGTAAAAATATCGACCGGGCTCTGTATCAGCCCGGCCTGCCAAAAAACTTCGATCTGCTTTTTGCCGAGCCCTTCAATATCAAAGGCATCGCGGCTGACGAAATGGCGCAGGCGCTCAATAGCCTGGGCCGGACAGGTCAGGCCGCCGCTACAGCGCGTCGCCGCCTCGCCGTCTTCGCGCACCGCATGGGCGCCGCATTCCGGGCAGGTCTCGGGAAATTCATAGTCTTTTGAATCGGTGCCGCGCTTATCCGGCAGCACGCGAACGATTTGCGGGATCACATCGCCGGCGCGCTGGACGATCACATAATCACCCTCGCGGATATCCTTGCGCTTGATTTCGCCTTCATTGTGCAGTTGTGCCCGGCTCACCGTGACACCGCCGACCATTACCGGCTCCAGCTCCGCCACCGGCGTCAGGGAGCCAGTGCGCCCGACCTGGATGGAGATCTTGTTGAGCACTGTCTCGGCCTGTTCGGCGGCAAATTTATAGGCAATCGCCCAGCGCGGTTCGCGCCCGGCTGCACCCAGACGCTGTTGCCAATCGATGCGGTCGATCTTGAACACCACGCCATCGATTTCATAGGCCAGCTTCGGGCGCTCTGTAACAATATGACGATAATGCGCCAAGCCTATATCAAGTGTTTCGCAGTTCACAGCCAGCGGATTAACTTGAAAGCCCCATTCTTTCAAGCGCTCGAGAAAACTACCATAAGTGCCGGTGATCGGTTCGCTGGTCTCGCCCCAGGCATAGGCAAAGAGACGCAGACGCCGTTTGGCGGTTAATGCAGGGTCGATCTGGCGCAAACCGCCTGAGGCCGCATTGCGCGGATTGACGAATGCCGCATCGCCGTCTACCTCGCGCTCGCGGTTGAGCGCGGCGAAATCGGCCAGGCCCATATATACTTCGCCGCGCACCTCGATCACCTCTGGAATGTTATCGCCGAGTAGTTTGGCCGGCAGGTCTATTACGGTGCGTAGATTCTCGGTAACATCCTCGCCCTCTTCACCGTCGCCGCGTGTCGCGCCGCACACATAAATGCCATTCTCATAGCGCAGCGAAGCGGAGAGGCCGTCAATCTTAGGCTCGGCCATCAGGGCGATAGGCTCATTCTCGTCGAGCTTTAAAAAGCGCTGGGCGCGGGCGACAAATTCGGCCATTTCATCGTCATCAAAGGCGTTGCCGAGCGAGAGCATGGGTACGCTATGGCGCATCTTGGCAAAACCGCCGGCAGCCGGCGCACCGATCTTGTGGGTCGGGCTATCGGGCCGCACCAAATTCGAAAATCGCGATTCAATAGTGCTATTGCGTTGACGCAGCGCATCATAGGCGGCGTCTTCGATTTCGTTTTTGGATTGCTGATAATAAAGTTCGTCATGCCGGGCGATCTCGCTGGCAAGGTATTCCAGCTCCGCCGCGGCTTCGGTCTCGCTGAGCTGCTCGACGCTGGTATCCCATGACCGGGGAAGGCTCATGTCGGGTCGGCAGCGATCAGGCTTTGGGCGGCGGCGCGTGCTTCGTCGGTGACTTGCGCGCCGGACAGCATGCGGGCGATTTCTTCGAGTCGGGCTTCGCCGTCCAGGGTTTCGACTTCGGCGCGGGCGCTGTTCTTGGCGCTTTGCTTGAGCACGCGAATATGGCGCTCGCCGCGCGCGGCAACCTGCGGTGAATGGGTAACGACCAGCACCTGTACACCCTCGGCCAGGCGCGCCAGGCGCTCGCCGACCGCATCGGCAACGGCGCCGCCAACACCCTCATCGACCTCGTCAAAGATCAGGCTGGGAACGGCTTTGGAGCGTGACAGGCAAACCTTGAGCGCAAGCAAGAAGCGCGCGCGCTCACCGCCTGAGGCGATTTTCTCGATCGGCCCGGGCGGCGCCCCTGGATTGGTGGAAATTTCGAAACGCACCCGTTGCAGGCCGCCCCGACCGGCCTCGATTTCGTCCAGTTCATCGATGCGGGTGTGGAATGTGGCGCCGCCGAGTTTAAGCGGCGGCAGCTCAGCGGCCAGGGCTTTATCGAGCGCTTTGGCGGCGCGGCTGCGTGAAGCGCCGAGCCGCTTTGCCGCTTTAAAGTATTCGTCCTGTGCCTGTCCGGCATCCTTGGACAGCCGGTTCAGTGAAGCGCTGCCCTGGTCCAATTGCTCGAGGCGTTGGCGAAAATCATCGAGGAGGGCGCTCAACCCGTCGGCACTGATATTATGTTTGCGGGCCAAGGCACGCAGCGCAAAGAGGCGCTCCTCTGCAGCATCCAGTCGGTGTGGGTCCAGGTCGAGATTGCGTACGGCTTCAGCCAACGTATCCTCGGCTTCCGCCGCCTCGATGGCTGCCTCTGTGAGCGCGGCAATTGTTGCATCGAGGTGGCCACCCGCTGCTTCCTGGACATGCTCAAGAATGCGCGCGCCGGCGCGTAAATTTGCTGCCGCCGAATTTTGGCCGCCAATTTCACCTTGTGCATCGGCCATGGCTTTGGACAATTTCTGCCCGTTCATGAGGCGGGTGCGTTCTGCCGCCAGGGTCTCTTCTTCGCCCGGCTCGGGTGCTACTGATTCCAGTTCGGCGCTGACATGGCGCAAATAATCCTCATCGCGGCGCGCTTGCTCAAGCTCCGCCTCGGCTTTTTTCAGCGCCGCTTGGGCCGCGCGCCAGGCGTCGAAGCAGATTGCCGTGCGCTTACGGTCTTTATCGTTCGCGGCGAAGGAATCGAGCAGATCGCGATGATTCTTCACATCGAGCAGGCCACCGGATGCAGATTGGCCCTCGATTTGAACCAGCGTTGCGCCCAATTCGCGCAGCCAGGTGATGTTGGCCGGTTGGCCGTTGGCGAATGCGCGGCTGCGCCCATCGGCGCTGACAACCCGGCGCAGGATCAGCTCATCGGCGGGCTCAAACCCCTGCTCGGCGAGCATCGCCCAAGCCGGATGATCGGCGGCAATATCAAAGCTCGCGCTGACGCTGGCCGAATCGGTACCATGGCGAATCAATTGCGTATCCGCGCGCATGCCCAGCACCAGGCCGAGAGCATCGAGAAGGATTGATTTACCGGCGCCGGTCTCGCCGGTCAGCACACACAAACCCGGGCCGAACTTCAGGTCCAGACTATCGATCAGAACCAGGTTGCGGACAGAGAGGCTGTGCAGCATTAGAAAACCGAATCAAATGCTCGGCTGATCCACGAGCCCTTATCGGCGGCTGGGCGCAGATCCACGCCCTCTAAGAGGGCATAGCTGTCGAGATACCATTCGCTGCCGGGAAAATTATGCCCGAGTACCGCTGCCGCCACCTGAGCTTCATGCGGCACGCCGAGCGCGAGATAAGCCTCAACCACCCGGTGCAGGGCTTCCGGCACTTGGCTGGTGGTTTGAAAGCGCTCGATCACGCGGCGAAAACGATTAACCGCCGCGACGTAATTATAGCGCGTCAAATAATAACGCCCGATCGCCATTTCCTTGCCGGCGAGGTGGTCGCGCGTCAGGTCTATTTTGAGGCGGGCATCGCGCGAATAGGGGCTGTCGGGGAAGCGGCGCACCAGCTCTTCCAAAGATTGCAGCGCCAGGGTGGTCATATTCTGATCGCGCCCGACATCGGAAATTTGCTCATAATATGAGATGGCGCTTAGATAATAGGCGTAGGCGACGTCGCGATGGCCCGGATGGAGTTTGATGAAGCGGCCAGCGGCGATGATCGATTCGCCATAATCATTGTTTTGGTAATAAGCGTAGGCAGCCATGATTTGTGCACGCGTCGCCCACACGGAATAGGGATGTTGGCGCTCTACCTCGTCAAAGCCCTGGGCCGCCTCGGTATAGGATCTGTCGAGCAAATCATCCATGGCGGTATTGTAGAGTTGCTCAACCGGGTGCTCGGTGTAGCCCGCCTCGTCCTCGGAGCAAGCAGCAAGCAGCAGCATAGTAACACAGGCGCAAGCGCAAGCGCGGACAAGGTGCCACGAGAAATGCTGTGGGAAATGCTGCAGGCGGAATATCGACATAAAAGACATAGTCACGAACTCAAATCCAGATTCGTGATAACTATATCATGCTCGGCGGGTGATGGCAGCGTGTCGCGCTGATTTGCGCGAAGAATTCGCAATTCCTGAAAAAATCAGGCGCTGGCCGCTGCGTGATGGACCTGAGGGGCGGCATCCAAGCGGTTCTGACCGAGCGCGCCCATGTTGGTCCAGCACCAGGCATCGCTGTCACTGAGCAGAGCGCCGAGTAATGCATGGTTCATGGCATGGCCGGCGCAATAGCTCTCAACATGACACATCAGCTGTGCACCGGCGAGGCTGAGGTCGCCGATACAATCGAGCGCCTTATGGCGGGCGAATTCGGTATCGTAGCGCAGACCATCTTCATTCAACAGGCCGTCATCGCCAATGACAACGGCATTGTCGAGTGAGCCACCCAAGGCCAGGCCGGCAGCGTGCATTTTTTCCACGTCGGAGGCCAGGCAGAAGGTGCGTGCGCGGCTGACTTGGTCCGCGAAAGAGGCATCGCGCGCATCATATTCATAGAATTGATCGCCAATGGCGCTGTTGTCATAGGCAATTTCACAGCGCAGTGAGAAATGGTCCGACGGCGAAATCGACGCCCAGCGGCTTTTATTGCCGACAGTGATTTCCTTCAGCACCTGAATAGCGCGGCGCGGCGCGCTTTGTTCAATGATGCCGGCGCAATCGATCAGGAAAACGAAAGGCGCAGAGCTGCCATCCATGATCGGCACTTCGGGGCCGTCCAGCTCGACGATCACATTTTCCACACCGCAGCCGGCGAGTGCCGCCATCAAATGCTCAATGGTGCTGACAGAAACGGCGCCGCCATTCTTCTTGCCGTTGCCAATAGTCGTGCAAAGTTGGGAATCGGTGACGTTATTGTGCACTGCCAGAATTTCAGCGCTTGGTCCTAAATCCGTGCGGCGGAACAGTACGCCGGTATCGATCGGCGCTGGCAGCAGGGTCAAAGAGGTTTTGGCATTGCTGTGCAGACCGTTCCCCGTACAGTGGATCGGTGATTTTAAAGTTCGCTGCGCGGGTATTGTCAAAGCCGTATTTTCCATTTTCTTACTGCGGTTAATTTCTGAGACCTAAATGCTGCGCTCTAAATGCTGCGCTCTAAACAGAAGGAACGCAGTTAACCAAGTTATAAGTGCCTTGAAAGGGTTGTAGCAGTCCCCTTCAAGGCACTCAAATCACTCTTTGTTACAAAATGTTACGCCGATTCTTCATGTTTTTCCGGCGCTTTCGGCGCTAATTCGCCTGACGGCGAAGAAAAGCTGGAATCTCCAACGGATCCTCTTCCGTTGACAGCATTTCCGGCATCGGTTGAGTCGCTTGCGGCAAGGTTTCGAAGGTCGGTTCCCTGCCGCTGGGCGCAGGTGTAGGCGCCGGGGCGCTCGGGCGCTTTTCAGCTACCGGGCGTGCGGGAGACCGCGTTTTGGCCACTGCCAACTCCGCCTTGGCGGCTGCGGTGGTTGCAGTTTCCTTGCTGCGTCCCCTGCCAGTGCCGGTCATGCGCTCAAACAGCGAAAGTCCGCGCTTTTTGGCGCTTTTTCCGGCGTTTTCCATGTCCGCTACACGCATGGGATCGGCCTTTTTACGGAGATCACCGGCTGGTGACTGACCCGGCCTAACGGCGGGTTCCGCAATAAACTCATTGCGAGCTGCCGGGGCCGGCGTGGGAGCGGGTGTTGGCGTCGCCACTGCTGCCGGGGCATCGGTCTTAACGACTTCCGGTTTCTCGACGCGGATTACGCCGGCATGAAATCCGCCCCCCGTACTGACGGGAACCATCTTGCGTACCGGCGGTGAGTCTTTGGCCAAAACGGGTTCTGCCGGTGCCATAGGCTCGATTGTCGGTTCCATTACCGGTTCCATTACCGGTTCCTGCAGGGTGGTGGATTGCGCTGGCGATGCGAAATTCTGCTCGACGCTATCGAGCATCATAGTGGCAGCCGCATTTTCTATCGCAACCGGGGCCTCTGTGAACGGCCCTCGTTCGCCAACCATGGTTTCAGGGGCGGCCATAACAGGGGCCGCTTCAGCTTCGCCGACGGCGCCGGAAGAGGGCCGTTCGCCGCCGCCGCGCGGTGAAACACCAAGCACATGCACCTTGTCGGAAGGCTCCGGCACAGGCGCGCGCATTAAATCGGCATCGATGCCGGTGGCGATAACGGCAACCCGCATTTTGCCATCCAATTCGTCCGACATGGAAGTGCCGAAGATGATGTTGGCATCGTCATCCACTTCCTGACAAATGCGCGAGGCCGCTTCATCCACTTCCATTAAGGTGACGTCAGAGCCGCCGGTGATGTTGATTAGAACGCCGCGCGCACCTTCGATTGAGGCATTGTCGAGCAGCGGATTGTTGATCGCCGCTTCGGATGCCTCTATGGCGCGGTTCTCGCCTTCGGCCTCGCCGGTGCCCATCATCGCTTTGCCCATTTCGCCCATGACGGTGCGAATATCAGCGAAATCAAGGTTGATCAGGCCGGGGCTAACCATCAGGTCGGTAACACCACGCACACCGGCATGAAGCACCTCATCGGCCAGATTAAAGGCCGTGGCAAAGGTGGTCTGCTCATTGGCGACGCGGAACAGATTTTGGTTGGGAATGACGATCAGTGTGTCGACATATTGCTGCAATTCCTGCAAGCCGGCTTCGGCTAGGCGCATGCGCTGAATGCCTTCGAACTGGAACGGCTTGGTGACCACGCCAACGGTGAGAATGCCTTGCTCACGTGCCGCGCGGGCAATCACGGGAGCCGCCCCGGTGCCGGTGCCGCCGCCCATACCGGCGGCGATAAACACCATATTGTTGGATGCAAGGTAATGCTGAATATCATCCAGTGCTTCCTCGGCGGCCACGCGCCCAATATCGGGCCGGGCGCCGGCGCCCAGGCCGTGGGTGACATTCACCCCGAGCTGTATGCGCTGCTCCGATAGCGATTGTTGAAGGGATTGCGAATCGGTGTTTGCTACAACGAATTCGACCCCCTGCAAATCGCCATTGATCATATTATTTACAGCATTGCCGCCGGCGCCGCCCACGCCGATGACGGTAATGCGAGGTTTGGTTTCTTCCCACTGTTGCGGTACGAAGTCGATGCTCATTTGGTCCTCCAGAACAACTCATTGATTCTCGTCAATCCCTTAGTCATTTGGTTTCGTCCTTATGCGCCAGGGATGCAGGCGCTAGGACGGGCCAGTTGCTAGAAATTCGCTCTTAGCCATTGGCCGATGCGTCCCAGCGCGCCTCCGGCAGGTTGAGGGGGTTGGTGTTCCCGCGAAGGCCGACGAATCTGGGGTTCGTCATAATGCTCAGCGGCATAAAGCAGTATTCCGGCGCAGGTCGCGCAATTGGCGCCGGCAACGGATTCAGCAAGGCCCTGGATCGGTAAGGGGCGGGCCAGGCGAATTTGTTTTTCCAGGATTTCACCAGCGAGATCGCCGACGCCCTGCAATTGGCTGGCGCCGCCGGTCAAGACGATGCGCCGCGCCGAAGCGCTGGCGACGCCGGATGATTCAATTGTGTCGCGCACCAGCTCGAAGGTTTCCTCGAGGCGCGGGCGCACGATGCCGGTCAACAGCGAGCGCGGAATTTGCCGCGCGGAATGCAGCTCAGGCTCGCCGAGCTGCGGCACTTCGATCATTTCGCGGCTGTCTGCCGGGCCGCCGATGGCGCTGGCGTAAAGCCGCTTCATTTTTTCTGCGCTGGCGATGGGGGTGGTCAGGCCGTGCGCGATATCATTGGTGACATGGGCACCGCCGAGCGGCACCGTTGCCGTCCAGATCAACTCGCCGCCGGAAAAGGTCGCCAAACCGGTACCGCCGCAACCCATATCGATCAGCGTGACACCGAGATCTTTCTCGTCTTCCACCAAGCAGGCGAGGCCGGAGGCGTAGGCCGATATCACCGGCGCTTCGAGATCAAGATCGCACTGCGAAATGCAGCCCAACAGATTGCGGAAGGCGCCATGCGCGACGCTCACCATATGCAGTTGCACGCGCAGTTGATTGCCGAACATGCCCTTTGGGTCACGAATGCCGCGGCTGCCATCGAGCTCATAGGCAGTTGAGATCGCATGGACAATTTCGCGGCCCTCAATGGCGCCGTCGGTATTTGCCGTATCGAAGGCATGCTGAAGATCGGTGTTGCCGATTTGCCGGCCCGACACATCCAACATGATTTCGGCGTAGGTCGAATGCGGCTGGCCGCCAGACACACTGACAAACAGCTTATGCACCCGCTTATCGGCCATGGTTTCCGCGCGGTGGACAGCAGTGCCGATGGACGCCACTGCCGCTGCCATATCAATCACGGTGCCGGCCTTCATGCCGTGCGCCGTGTCCTGGCCAATGCCAATTATGGCGAGCTCGCCCTGGTTGTCCCGCTCCGCGATAAAGCAGGTCACCTTGGAAGTGCCAACGTCAAGCGCCGCAATCACAATATCAAAACCTTATTCACATTAGTCATGTCAAAATTCACGCTGAAGTTCATGTCGAGTTTCTGTCCATCGTCAGATCAGGCCGAAGACCGAGAACGGCGCGGTCCGGCAGACGCAGATCAATGGAGACGATGCGTTCCTGGGTCATGTCGTAGGTGCCGATTAATTTCACCAGACGGCGCCATGCGGCAGCCGTACCGGTTTCGGGGAAACGTACGCGCAGGCCATTGTCGAAATACAGATCCCAGCGCCGCGCGCCAACCCACACCGCCGATACCAGGCTGTGAAATATCTTGCGTTCGCTGCGCATGATATCGAACAGGGCCGGCGCCTTTTCCGGCGCACCGTCGCCGACGATCAGGGGCAGATGGCCGAAGCGCGGCACGTCTTGGGCGTTGATGATGGTGCCGCTGCGGTCGACCAATTGAATGCGCTTATCGTGCTGCCAGAGCGCAAACGGGTTGCGCTCGACAATCGTCACGCGGATGGTATCGGGCAGGCGGCGCTCAATGGTGACGCTCTTCACCCAATCGAGGGCAAGCAGGCGGGTGCGTGCCGCGTCGGGAACGAAGGTCAGGATCGGATCGCCGCGGCTAATTTCAAGCGCCGCCAATATGGCCTCCGGCTTGGCTTCATGGTGGCCGAGGCTGTAGACATTTTGCACGGTCAGGCCGAGATCGGCGGTAGCTTGCACGAACGTACGATTTGCGCTGTCGCTGATCATGGCGCTATTGCCGGGCTGTAATAGCCACCAGCCGCCGGCCAGGATGAGGCCGAGGACAAATGTGCTGACGCCGAGCAGGCGGGCGCGTTCGCGCAGCAGCCGCAGCACCAGGTTGCGCGCCCGAATGCGCCGCGCCAGGCGGTTGTCGACGGCGCGCCGAGCGCCGGCAGTTCGTGGCGCCAGATCATCGCTGAAACTCAGTTGTCGCATGATGCGTTCTCCACCATCCAGGCAACCAAATCGGGGAAGCTGATGCCGCTGTCGGCAGCGATTTCCGGCACCAGTGAGAGCGGCGTCATGCCGGGCTGGGTATTGATTTCCAGCAGATACAGCGCGCCCGGTTCACCGGCCACATCGTCATAACGGAGATCGGCCCGGCTGACGCCACGGCAGCCCAGCGCCTGGTGCGCCCGGAGCGCGATGTCGAGCGCTTCGGCATAGCAATCGGGATGGATCGGCGCAGGCATGAAATGCTCGGCCTTGCCCTCGGTATATTTAGTCTCGTAATCATAGAAGCGCCCGCGCGGCTTGATCTCGATGGCGCCGAGCGCGCGCTCGCCCATCACCGCGACCTGAATCTCGCGCCCCGGAATATATTTCTCGACCAGAACTTCATCGCCGAACGGCCAGTCTTCGCCTGCGAGGTGGAGCTGATTGTCGCCATCCAGCACTATATGAACGCCGACGCTGGAGCCTTCGTTGAGCGGCTTGATCACATAGGGCGGCGCAAACACATCGCCGGCCATGACTTCGTGATATTTGCAGACCTTGCCTTCCGGGCAGGTTAGACCGGCCTCTGCGAAAAGTTTTTTCGCGGCGGGCTTGTTCATTGCCACGGCAGAGGCAAGCACGCCCGAATGGGTGTAGGGAATGCCAAGCACTTCGAGCAGACCCTGCACACAACCATCTTCGCCGAGCCGGCCATGCAGCGCGTTGAACGCCACGTCGGGCGCGCATTCAAGCAGGCGGGCCGGCAGGGATCGGTCGGCATCGATTGCCGTGACATTATAGCCAAGCCCGATCAGCGCTTTTTCCACCGCGCACCCGGTTACCAGCGAAACCTCGCGTTCGACCGATGGGCCGCCCATGATGACTGCGACATTGGTGCTCATGAACAATCGCCATTCAGGCCGCTCTGATGGCGGCCGATACGGCGAATTTCCCAACTCAGAGTGATGCCGGTTTGCTGATTGACGCGGCGCTGCACTTCTTCGCCGAGACCTTCAATATCCGCCGCGTTGGCGCTGCCAGTATTAATTAGGAAATTGCAGTGTTTTTCCGAAACCACCGCGCCGCCACGACTGAGACCGCGGCAGCCGGCCTGATCAATCAACTGCCAGGCTTTCTCGCCGGGCGGATTGGTGAAGGTGCTGCCGCCGGTGCGGGTACGGAGCGGCTGGCTTTCTTCGCGGTTGCTCTCGATCTCGGCCATACGTGCGGCGATGGCTTGCGGCGCCTCAAGCCTACCGCGCAAAATGGCGGAGACGAAAATCCAATCTTCCGGGGTTGCCGAATGGCGATAGCTGAATGCCAATTTCTCGGGTGATAAAATGTGGCGCTGGCCGGCGGCGTCAAAGGCTTCGGCTTGCAGAGCCACGTCCGCCATCTCGCAGCCATAGGCGCCGGCGTTCATGCGCAACGCGCCGCCAATGGTGCCCGGCACGCCGCTTAAAAATTCAAGCCCGCCAACGCCAGCGTCGCGACAATGGCGCGCCGTGCTGATATCAACCGCACCGGCGCTAACATGCACGTCCGCACTATCGCCGGACCATTTAATCTCGGTTTTGCGAAAATTGCTGCCGAGCCGAATTACCACGCCGGGAATGCCGCCGTCGCGCACCAACAGGTTGGAGCCGGAACCGAAAAAAGTGAGGGGGATATCGCTCGGCTTGGCGGCAAGAAATTCAGCAAGATCGTCGGCATCGACGGGGCGAAACAATATTTCCGCCGGGCCGCCGACGCGAAACCAGGTGATCGGTGCCAGCGGTGCATCGGCGATATAGTTACCGCGCACGCGGGGCAGACGATCCAGGAGACTGTGGCGCTGTGCAGCCATCATGATGCGCCCCCGTCGCTGGCCTGGTCATTTGCCGGGCGTGCCGGCGATTGCCGCCATGCGGCGAGCGCTTCGGGCAAGGCGTTGGCCCAGTTGGTGACGGTGCCGGCGCCAAGGCAGACCACCATGTCGCCGGCTTCGGCCAGGCTGCCGACGATGTCGACCAATTGCTCAGGCGTTTCCAATGCCGTGACCTGGCGGTGGCCGCGTGTGCGCAGACCCTCGACCAAACTGTCGCGATCAAAGCCTTCTATCGGTGCTTCACCGGCGGCATGGACCGGCGCCACGATCACCGCGTCAGCATTGTTAAAGCAGGTGCAGAAATCTTCGAACAGATCTTTCAGGCGTGAATAGCGATGCGGCTGCACCACAGCGATGATGCGTCCGTCATAGGCGTCGCGGGCCGATTTGAGCACCGCTGAAATCTCCACCGGGTGATGGCCGTAGTCGTCAATGATGGTGATGCCGTCGACCACGCCGGTTTTGGTAAAACGCCGTTTGACACCCTTGAAGCCGCTAAGGGCCGCGCGGATAGTGTCGTACGGCAGCTCCATCTCGCGGCTGATCGCAATTGCGGCGAGGGCGTTTTGCACATTATGGGCGCCGAGCATGGGCAGGCGCAGATCTTCAAGCGTATGACTGACACTACTTTGGCGATCCGAGAATTCCACACTGAACAACGAGCCAAGTGCATCGGAGCGTACATCAAAGGCGCGTACTTCAGCTTGCGGGCTCATGCCGTAGGTGACGATGCGGCGATCAGAAATCCGCCCGACCAGCGCCTGCACTTCCGCATGATCCACACAGAGCGCGGCAAAGCCATAGAAGGGCAGATTTTCCAGGAAGGTGCGATAGGCATCGCGCACGGCATCGAAGTCGCCGTAAAATTCCATATGCTCCGGATCGATATTTGTTACCACGGCGGCGGTTGCCGGTAGCTTGATGAAGCTGCCGTCCGATTCATCCGCTTCCACCACCATCCAGTCACCAGCGCCGAGACGGGCATTGGTGCCATAGGCGTTGATGATGCCGCCATTGATGACGGTTGGGTCAAGTTCGGCGCCATCGAGGAGAGCAGCAACCATTGATGTTGTTGTGGTCTTGCCGTGCGTGCCGGCAACCGCAATGGACCATTTGAGGCGCATCAGTTCGGCCAGCATTTCGGCCCGGCGCACCACCGGAATAAAGTGCTGGCGCGCCGCTACTGCCTCGACATTATCTTCTTTGACGGCGGAGGAAATCACCACCACCCGGGCGTCCTCCAGCGCTGCCGCATCATGGCCGATATTGATCTTGATGCCGAGCGCGCGCAGGCGTCGCACATTGGGATTTTCCGATACATCGCTGCCCTGCACGGTATAGCCGAGATTGTGCATCACCTCGGCGATGCCGCTCATGCCGATACCGCCGATGCCGACAAAATGGATGGCGCCAATGGAGAGCGGTAAAGCCTTCATGCGGCGTCCCTCCGTGCGACAGGTAGCAGGCTCTCAACCAGATCCGCTAGCGCCGCACCGGCAGCCGGGCGGCCAACCTCATGTGCGCTCATAGCGGCCTGGGTGAGTGACTTCGGTGCGTTGAGAAAAGCGATTAACTGTTCGGCCAGACGTTCGGCGCTGATCTCTGCTTCCGGCATGATGACGGCGCCGCCGGCTCTTTCGAGCGCGCGGCCATTGGCGCTTTGGTGATCGTCGGTGGCATGGGGATAAGGCACCAGAATGGCCGGCCTTCCGGCGGCGGCCAATTCGGCAACCGTTGAGGCGCCGGCGCGGCAGATAACCAGATGCGCAGTCTCCAGACGGGCCGGTAGATCGTCGAAAAATTTGGCGACCTCGGCCTGAATGCCGCTCGCCTGATAATTTTTGCGTACCCGCTCAAGATCTTCCGGACGGCAATGCTGGGCGATTGACAGGCGGGCGCGAATTTCGGGTGCAAGCAGGGCCAGTGCCGCCGGCACCAGCTCGGCGAACACCCGCGCGCCCTGACTGCCGCCGGTGATCAGCAGATGCAGCGTGCCGTCTGTTTTCGGTTCGTCGTAGGCGCGTGCGGCGATTTCCGCAATGGCCGGGCGCACCGGGTTGCCGGTCACGGTAATTTTGGCGCGGCTGGCGGGAGCGATATTGCTGGTCTGTTCAAACGAGGTGGCGATATGGGTAACGCGCCCGGCAAGCAGACGATTGGCCCGCCCGAGCACGGCGTTTTGTTCATGAATCGCCGTGACCACGTCGCTGCGGTTGGCGGCGATCATCGTCGGAACGGATGGGTAGCCGCCGAAACCGATAACGGCGGCGGGTTCGAGACGGCGCAGCAGGCGCCCGGCTTCGCGGATGCCCAACAGGAGTTTGATGATACCCAGGCCACGCGCCAGCGGCCCGCGGGCAAGCGGTGTGCCTGCCTGAAGACTATGACTTTCGAGATCGGCGAGCGCGCCGCCATAATTGGTGCCGCGATTATCGGTAACGAGAACGAGGCGGCGTCCGCGTGCTGTCAGTTCGGCGGCGACTGCCTGGGCCGGGAAGACATGGCCGCCGGTGCCGCCGGCGGCGAGCACGATCGGTGCCTGTGTATCGCGAGAATTGGTCATGCGGCCGCCGCCTTGCTGCGATGGCCACTTCGGGTCAAGGCCAGCACCATGCCCATGCCGAGCGCGCTGGCGATCAGCGAAGAGCCGCCATAGCTGACGAACGGCAGGGTCATGCCCTTGGCGGGCAGCAATTGAACGGTGACGCCCATATTGATCAAGGCCTGCAGGCCGAATTGCGTGAGCAGACCGGCGACCGCCAAAAGGACGAACAAATCCGCATCGCGCACCACCCGGCTGAGGCCGCGCAGGACGATAAAAAAGAACAGGCCGACAATGGCGAGGGTGGCGAATATGCCGAATTCCTCGGCCGCCACGGCAAAGATGAAATCGGTATGGGCGTCTGGCAGGTAGCCCTTGACGATGCCCTCGCCCGGGCCTTTGCCCAACAGGCCGCCCTGCTCGAAGGCTTTCAATGAGGTCGAGACCTGATAGGAATCGCCCGAAGTCGGATCGATAAAAAGATCGATGCGCTTGGCGACATGGGGAAAAATAATATAGGCCACCGTCACCATACCCAGCGCCAGGGCGGATGCGAGGCCAACCCACCAGAGGGAAAGTCCGGCGAGGAAGAATTGCACGAACCAGACGGCGGTTACGGTCACGGCCATGCCGAAATCCGGCTGTAACAATAGCAACCCGACGACGATCAGCAGCAGCACGCTGGCAATGGCGCGGCCGGGAAAATTCTCGCTCTGGCGATATTCGGAGAACATCCAGGCGGCGACCACCGCGAAGCAGGGTTTGACGAATTCGGAAGGCTGGAAGGTGAAGCCGCCGAGCGACAGCCAGCGACTTGCGCCCTTGATCTCGATGCCGGCGAAATGTGTTGCCACGACGAAGATCAGGCCACCCGCAAACGCCACCACCGCCAGACGCCTGACGCCGCGCGGTGAGAGTAAGGATACCGCCAGCATGGTCAATATCGCTGGCACCATATAGACGAATTGATGGCGCACAAAATAGAACGGGTCGAGGCCGATACGCTCGGCCGCGCCCGGGCTGGCAGCGACGGTTAAAATCGCGCCGACCGCAAACAGCATGATCAGAACCAGCAACGCCCAGCGATCCAGGGTCCACCACCAGCGACCCAGTATCGAAGGGTCTGTGCGTGAGAAGCTGGTCATCAGGCACAATATCTCCGCGCTTGTGTGGCTTGGCGCTGCTCCAGATTCATAACTAATTTGCGGAACGCCTCGCCGCGCGCTTCAAAATCGCTGTATTGATCAAACGAGGCACAGGCTGGTGAAAACAGGACAACGGCGCCGGCGCGGCCATCGGTTCGCGCCTGCGCTGCTGCTGCTTCGAGAGCATTGTCGAGCGTGCCGCAGCGGCTGTAATTCACCCGGCCTTCAAGTTCATCGGCAAAATCCTGCTCGGCTTCACCGATCAGAAAGGCGTGGGCGATGCGGCGGAAATTGGGCTGTAGAGCTTTCAGGCCGTTTGATTTGTTGCGCCCGCCGGCGATCCAATAGATCGGGCTAAAGCAGGCCAGGGCGCGCGCCGCGGCATCACCGTTGGTTGCCTTGCTGTCATTGATAAACTGTACGCCGTCAATCGCCGAGATACGTTCCATGCGGTGCGCGAGGCCGGGGAAACTCAGGAGCGCTCGGGCGATGACTTCCGGGTCGATGCCGAGTGCGCGCGTGGTGGCGTAAGCGGCGGCGGCGTTTTGCCAATTATGGCTACCGGGCAAGGCCGTCGCCGCCTCCAAATCACACACTGCCTGACCATAACCTTCCAACAGACCGCCATTGACGGCGACGCCGTTCAGCAGGCGGCGCCCGGTGGCAATGGGTATGACTTCCAGGCCGTCGCGATTGCGCAGCTCTTCATAGATGCGCAGCATCGCCGGGCTGTCGATGCCGAGCACGGCGGTCTTCAGTCGGCCAGCGCGAAAGATATTTTTCTTGGCGGTAATATAGGCGGCGATGTCGCCGTGTCGGTCGAGATGGTCCGGCGCGATGTTGAGCATGACGGCGATGTCAAACGACATGTTGCACGTCAGGTCGAGCTGGAAGGAAGACATTTCGAGGACATAGCTACCCTCGGCCCAGAGCGCCTCCAGGCTAAGCGCCGGCGTTCCGATATTGCCGCCGACCTGAACCGTTTGGCGGGCGCGCTCGAGAATATGGCCGATCAACGCGGTGGTGGTGGATTTTCCGTTGGTGCCGGTGATGCCGATAAATTTGCGCTCCGGCATGGCGCGCCACAGCAGTTCCACATCGCCAACGATCTCAACGCCAGCGGCACGCGCCGAAACCATGGTCTGATGATCGAGCGGAACGCCAGGGCTGGGCACCAGGGCGGCGATCCCGTGCCAATTAAAATCGGCGCTGTCTGAAACAGGAATACCAATGCGCGCCGCATCGGCAATACGCTCGCGAGAATCATCCCAAGCGATGACCTGATTGCCGCCAGCCATCAGGGCGCGAACGGTTGCGAGTCCGCTGCGCGCGAGGCCGAGTACCGCGATGGTGCCATCAAAATGGGATGTTCCTACAATCATATCGCTACCTCAATTTCAGAGTTGCCAGACCGGCAAGCGCCAGAATGACGGCGATGATCCAAAAACGAATAACAATGGTGGGCTCGGCATAGCCCTTCTTTTCATAGTGGTGGTGCAGCGGTGCCATTTGAAAAACGCGGTTTCCCGTGAGCTTGAAGGACGCCACCTGAACGATCACCGAGATGGTCTCGAGCACGAACAGGCCGCCGATAATAACCAGCACCAATTCATGCTTGGTCATGACCGCGACAGCACCGAGTGCCGCGCCCGTTGAGAGCGATCCGGTGTCGCCCATGAAGATCATGGCGGGCGGCGCGTTAAACCATAGGAAGCCGAGACCGGCGCCTACCAAGGCGGCGCAGAATACGGTCAGCTCGCCGACGCCAGCGACGTAATGGACCTGGAGATAGCCGGAAAAAACTGTATTGCCGACGACGTAACAGATTATCGCGAAGCTGATTGAGGCGATCATGATGGGCACGATGGCCAAGCCGTCGAGCCCGTCGGTGAGGTTGACCGAATTGGAGGCGCCGACCATCACCACGGCGGCAAACGGCAGGAAAAACCAGCCGAGATCTACCAGCACCGTTTTAACGAAGGGTAGCGCCAGGCCATTGGCGAGGGATTCATCGGACACCGACGTAATCCATATGGCGGCGACCACGGCGATGGCGATCTCGACGGCAAGTTTGATTTTCGTCGGGAAGCCTTTGCTCGAGCGGTTGCGCAGCTTCATATAATCATCGACGAAACCAACCGCACCGAAGCCGATGGTGACGAACAGGATAATCCAGACATAGGTGTTGGTGAGGTCGGCCCAGAGCAGCGTGCCGGAGAGCACGCCGAGGAGAATGAGAAAGCCGCCCATGGTCGGCGTGCCCTGCTTGGTTTTGAGATGCGATTCAGGGCCGTCTTCGCGGATCGGCTGACCCTTGCCCTGGCGTGCGCGCAAGGTGCGGATCAGAACCGGGCCAACGAGGAAGCTGACGATTAAGGCGGTCACAATCGCCGCACCGGCACGGAATGTCAGATATTGGAAAATATTGAAGAAGCTGATGGAATCGGAAAGCGGGAAGAGCAGATTATACAGCATGGTAGTCTTAGCCCTCCTGCCGCATGGCGTTAGTGTCGCCGGCAGCGATAAAGGCATCGACTAAAGGCTTCATATTGATACCGAGTGAACCCTTGATCAGCATCACATCGCCCGGACGTACTTCGCTGCGGAGTGCCGGCAAAATATCGGCGCAGCTGTCGGCTAGGCCGGCGCGGCAATGGTTTGGTAGGACGGCGAAGAGGTAGGACATCAGCGTGCCAACGGTAAACACCAGATCGATGCCGGCATTCTCCAGAACCGGCGCCAGGGCGGCATGTTGTTCGGCGGCGTCATCGCCAAGCTCGAGCATGTCGCCGAGCACGGCGATGCGCCGACCGCCGGGCCCGGGCTGAAAGCCTTGCAGGCCGGCAATGGCGGCGCGCACAGCGACCGGGCTGGCGTTATAGGATTCATCGATCAGGTCGAATAGGCCGCCATCATGCTCGAGACGGTGGCGCGCACCGCGACCGGGCAGGGCCTTTTGTTCGCCGAGGGCCTTGGCGGCGTCTTCCAGGCGTGCGCCGGAGGCGACTGTGGCGGCAAATGCGGTGGCAAGAACGGCGACGCTGTTTAGCGCCCAATGTTCGCCGCTTAGTGCCAGGCGGTAGCTGCACCGGGTGCCGCAAATATCCGCTTCCACCAACCCGCCGTCGGCATCGGGTGTCCAGTCGAGCAGCCGGGCATCGGCCTTGGCGTCGCGCCCAAAACAGATGATGCGGCCAACACCAGCATTCTCCGCTTCTGCTTTGAGATAATCGAAATAGACGTTGTCGCGATTGAGGACGGCCACCGCGCCCGGCTCAAGCCCGGCGAAGATCTCGGCCTTGGCGGCGGCAACCTCATCAACAGAACCAAAAAATTCCGTGTGTACTGCCTCCACATTGGTGATCAACACCACATGCGGGCGCACCAGGCGGGACAGCGGTGCGATTTCACCGGGCTGATTCATGCCGAGCTCAAACACGCCAAATTCCGCCTCGGCTGGCAGGCGCGCCAGGCTGAGCGGCGCACCAATATAATTATTGAGATTATCGGCACTGACCGAGACGCGGCCTTCAGGCGCCATGGGCGCCAAAGCGCGGGCGAGTAATTCCTTGCTGCCGGTTTTGCCGACGCTGCCGGTGACGGCAATGATACGGGCGTTACTGCGATCCCGCGCCGCCTTGGCCAACGCATAGAGACCGTCGAAACTGTCGGGCACGATCAGCAGCGGCCCACAGGCGTTTGCGACGTTTGCGACGTTTGCGCCGCCCGCCACGCCTGCCGCGTCTGGTGCATGCGTCACCATGGCCGCCGCCGCAAGGCTATTAAGGGCGGCACGCACATGGTCATGGCCATCATGGTTAGCACCTTTAAGAGCGACGAACAGATCGCCCGGCGCGAGCGTGCGGCTATCGATGGAAACGCCGTTGGCGCACCAATCGCCGACAGTTTTTCCGCCCGTGGCATCGACCGCTTGCGCCGCGCTCCACAGCACCTGTAAGGTTTGTTCGTTCATGATGGGATCTCGGCGCCACCGCGCGATTGCGCCATAACGGCGCGGCGCGCGGTTTCGCCGTCATCAAAGGGTATAACGCGCTCGGCAATAGTCTGGCCCTGCTCATGGCCTTTGCCGGCAATCAGCAACAGATCTTCTTGGCGCAGCTCGGCGATGGCGGCGGCGATGGCTTCGCCGCGCCCGGCGATTTCGATGGCGCCCGGGCAGGCGGCGACAATTTCGCTGCGGATCGATGCGGCATCCTCAAAACGCGGATTGTCATCGCTGATGAAAACCATATCGGCTAGATCGGCGGCGATCTGGCCCATTTGCGGCCGCTTGCCGCTATCGCGATCTCCGCCACAGCCGAACAAAACGATCAACCGCCCCTGCGCATGGGGCCGAAGCGCGCTAAGCGCGGCGGACAAGGCTTCGGGCGTGTGTGCGTAATCGATATATATAGGTGCGCCATTGTCGAGATCCGCCACCAATTCGAGGCGGCCACGCACGCCGGCAAGCTGCGGTAGGCCGGCGGCAATGGCGTCCGCGCTCATGCCAGTGGCCATTGCGAGGCCAGCAGCGGCCATTAGATTGTCGACCTGAAAGGCGCCGGGCAGGGCAATACGGAGGTCGTAGGTTTGGCCGAGTAGTTCGATTTTGATGCGCTGTCCTGAATCTTCATCACTGCGCTCGACCAAGCGGATGTCACCTTCCGTATGGCCAAACAAGATGACCCGGTGGCCGCGCGCTCGGCAGATTTCGGCGATGCGCTGGCTATAGGGTGAGTCCGCGTTCAATACCCCATCGCCGCCGGGCTGCATTACTTCGGCAAACAGCCGCGCCTTGGCGGTGAAATAGGTTTCGAGATCGTGGTGATAATCCAGATGGTCGCGCGTCAGGTTGAGGAAGGCGCAAGCCGAAATCCGGGTGCCATCGAGGCGATATTGATCGAGGCCATGGCTCGAGGCTTCCAAGGCGCAATGGCTGATATTGGCGTCCGCCAGGGCCGCCAGCGTGCGGTGCAGCGTTACCGAGTCGGGAGTTGTGAGCGCTGTTGCCGACGTTGGCGCGTCCCCTTCAACGCCGAGGCCGCCAAGGCTGGTCGCTTTTCGTCCATCGCTGCGCCACAATTCGCGCAGGAACGAGACGGTCGAGGTTTTACCGTTGGTGCCGGTGACGGCGGCGATGGTGCGCGGTTGACGTTCAAAAAAGCGCGCCGCCATTTCTGCAAAGCGGCGGCGTGGGTTTTCATCGGTGATCAGCGTAGCGCCGCCCGGCGGCGCGCTATCGACCTCTGTGCCCGGTGGCGCCAGAACCGCAGCGGCGCCAAGACGCAGGGCTTCGGAGATGAAATCGGCGCCACGCACACGGCTGCCATCGAGTGCCGCGAACAGATAGCCCGGGCGGACATCACGCGAATTCGATGTCAGGCCCGTTATGTCCACAGCTGTCCCCTCATACGCCGGCTGACTTCCCTTTGTCAGTTCAGTAAGACGCAAAATGGCGGCCCTTTCCAGCGGCCCGCACCAGCAATTGCGTGTTGTCTTGGTTGTCGTCTTCGTTGTTGTCTTCTGTGCTCGACGGCAGAAGTGGCATGACGCCGAGCATCGGTGCGATTTGTGACACAATGCGGCCCAGCACCGGTGCGGCGTTCCAGCCGGCGCCGGCATAGCCGTGCGTTGCCTTGTTGCCGTGCGGCTCGTCGAGCATGACGAGGACGGCATAGCGCGGCGCGTCCATGGGGAAGGCGCCGACGAATGTGGTGATCAGGGCGTTCTTTTTATAGCCGCCAACGGTGGCTTTCTCTGCTGTACCGGTCTTGCCGCCAACCAGATAACCTTCGGCTTCGGCCTTCTTGCCGGTGCCCTGCTCAACAACCATCCGCATCAGGGTACGCATTGAATCAGAGGTCTCGCGCGCGATCACGCGCTCGCCGCCATTTTCTTCCGTCTGCGGGGTGTCGTTACGCAACAGGGTCGGTGTGGTTTTGATGCCGCCATTGATCAATGTGGCGAAGCCGCTGATCAGGTGAAGCGGCGTCACCGCGATGCCATGGCCGAAGCCAATGGTCATGGTGTTAATCTCACGCCAATGGCGCGGCGCTAGGGGGCGGCCATTTTCGGCCAGCTCAAACGGCAAGGGTGACAGCATACCAAGGCGGTCGAGAAATTCCTTTTGGCGCTCGGCGCCGACATCGCGCGCCATCTGGGCGGCACCGATGTTCGAGGAATGGATCATGATTTCCGACACATCGAGCCAGCGGTTTTGCGGGTGATCATCGCGAATGGTAAAGCGCGCAACCTTGAGCGGCTTGGTGGCGTCGTAGCGGTCATTCATATCGACGACGTCATATTCAAGCGCCATGGCGGTGGTGAAGGTCTTGAAGGTTGAGCCCAGCTCATAAACGCCGAGGGTGGCGCGGTTGAAGCGTTGGTTGGCTTTGCTGGAACCCGGCGCATAGGGGCTGAAGTCGGGCAGGCTGGTCAGCGCCAGCACCTCTCCGCTGTTGACATCAATCACAATGCCGGCAGCGCCCTTGGCCTTGAACTCGATCATGGCGGCGCTTAACTCGGCATGGACGACATGCTGCACCCGGCTATCCAGTGCAGTGACCATCTTGCCGCCGGGCGTTGCCGCCAGTTGTTTCAGATCGTCATCAAGCGCCGCTTCCAGGCCGGCCAAACCCTTATTGTCGACACCGGTAAAACCCAGGGTATGGACAAACAGCGCGCCATGCGGATACACCCGGCGCTCTTCGCGCTCGAAACTAAAGCCCGGCAGGCCGAGGCGATTGACGGCATAATGCTGTTCGGGCGTGAGGTTGCGTTTGATCCAGGCGAATTGTCCTTTGGCGCTGGCTTTGTGGAAAATGTCCGCGCGGGTGAGGCCGGGAAGGACGCTGATGATCTTGTCCGCCGCTTCATTGGCGTCGAGCACCTGGGATGGATTTACGTAAAGAGAATGGGACGGCAGGTTGGTCGCCAACAGGGTGCCGTTGCGATCCACAATATCGGCGCGCTGAAGGGTCAAGGCGCCGCCTTGCTGTTCGGCAACCCGTTGTTGGCTTTGCCCGCCGCCGAGCAAGGAGAGCTGAACCAGGCGGCCACCAAGAACGGCGAAACAGAGAGCGAATATGGCGCCCGCGACGAACAGGCGGGTGCGCGCCGTTTCCAACGGCTGACCTGCCTGACGAGCGCTCAGCTTTTGATCGCCGGTATTGAGGCTCATATCGTCGCTGGCTTTACGCCACGAGCGGACCGATAGATCACTCATTGTGCCAAACCTTTGGTTATCAAACTGTGGGTTACGAGGTTTTGCATTACGATATTTTGTGCTGCAAAATCTTGTGCTGCGAGATCGTTGGCCAGCGGCTCATAGGAAAAGGTGATCAACTGCTTTGGCGCGACGGGCGCCAGATCGAGATGGCGCTTGGCCAAACGGGCGAGCCGCTCCGGTCGATTGAGAAAGCTCCACTCTGCGTTCAGCACATGTATCTCTTCCTGTTGCGTCAACGCGGCGTGCTCAAGCTCGGCCAATTCACTCTCCAGGCCTTTGACCTGATAGCTGACCAGGAGCAGCGCGATGGTCACGATGGCCGGCAAGCCGATCCACAGAATGAGGGCGGGCCGGTTCATGCGGCGCTGCCTTCCGACATAATCGGCGCTGAAGTGCGCTCCGCCGCCCGCATCCGGGCCGAGCGCGCACGCGGATTGGTGCGGCATTCGGCGGCGCTTGGTTTGCGGGTGCCCTTACGCAATAAGCTAAAGCTCGGTTGCGGCAATTTTGTGGTCGCGTCGACCGGCCGCTCTGGCAGATGACGGCTTGGCCGCGGCAGGGAGCCACTATGTGTATTAAGATAAGTTTTGACGCGGCGATCCTCGAGCGAATGAAACGACACCACGGCAAGGCGCCCGCCGGGGCGCAAGATGCGTTCGCTCGCCGCCAATCCAAGATCCAGTTCACCGAGCTCGTCATTGACGTAAATACGTAACGCCTGAAACGTCCGGGTCGCCGGGTCGGTGCCGCCGGCGCTGCGGCGCACCACACTGCGCACAATATCGGCAAGCTGGCTGGTGCGGCTGATCGGTGCTTCGGTGCGCGCTGCAACGATAGCGCGTGCGACCGCGCGTGCGCGGCGCTCTTCGCCATAGTCATAAATCAGATCGGCGAGCATTTCCTGAGAGGCCGTGTTGATGACTTCCTCAACACTCGGCCCGCCGTTGCCCATGCGCATATCGAGAGCTGCATCAAAGCGGAACGAAAAGCCGCGCGCTGCATCGTCAAGCTGCATAGAAGAAACGCCGAGATCGAAGGCGATGCCGTCAACTTGATGGATACCATGCGGCGCCAGGAGCTGTTCCATTTCACCGAAGCGGCCTTGGATCAAAGTCAGCCGCCCGGGGAAGCTTTCCGCCAGTGTGGCGGCGCGGGCGATCGCCGCCGGGTCACGGTCGATGGCGCAAACGCGGCACTCCGCTGCCTCCAGCAGGCCGCGGCTATAGCCGCCGGCGCCGAGGGTGGAATCCACATAAATCGCGCCATCGCGCGGCGCCAGGGTTTCGATCACTTCGGCCAGCATCACCGGCGTGTGGCCGAATTCGGTCTTATTTGAATTATCCGAGGGGGAGCGCCGGGCCATCAGGATTCATCTCCCGGGCCGCTTTGCGTCATTTCCTCAAACTCAGCCGGCGCATCGGCAATAGCCTCGTCGAGGAACGCGGCGCCTTGATCGGGCTGCCAGATCTGGAATGTCTCGCCCATGCCGATAAAGGCGATGCTGTCAGTGATTCCAGCATGATCGAGGAGCGTGCGAGTCAGGACAACGCGGCCTTCCGGGTCGAAGGGCAGGCGCTCGACTTGGCTAAACAGGGCCATGCGCGCTTTGCGCTGTTTGTTGGCGAAAGGATTGGTGGTGCCGAAATTGGCGCTTAAGGATTCGAGCCAATCAATACCGGCGCCGTCAATCGCCGCCAATCCATCGGGCGAGGGAAAAACAACGATGCCGGGGAAACTCAGTTTAACGAGCTCATTACGGAACGACGCCGGAACGGAGACCCGCCCCTTGCGATCCACCTTGTTGATGACATGGCCGGTAAATAAAGCCAAGTCCACGCTCCCAAAAAAAGTTCCCGTCTCCCAATCACTGCCTGATGCGCCTGGGCGCCGCACATAGAGCGCGAAACCAAGCATTTGGGATATCATGGGATACCATGGGTATTTTTGGGGGTCAAACGATTTCAAATAAAAAACAAGTCATCGTTGGTGGGAATTAATGAAAATAAAAGACAAGTTATTAACGAAATCTCTCGCGAATTGATCGGATACCTGTGCCGGAAAGATGAGCTCAAATAACAAAAAATAAGTATTGTTCCTTTTTTGTTCTTTTTGGGTATGGGAAGTAAGGCTATGTCCCAGAAATTCACCCCACTGTATATAGTGGGTAAAGGATTAAGTGGCGCTATATGTGGCGTTACTAAGCAAATCTCTGCCAACGACTAAATAACGCCGCAGTGAATGCAGGAACGCCGCAATATTCACTTTAAGTAAATGCCAGACGGTCTGTAAGCCGGGTTCTGTATCCGTCAATATGTTAACACATTGACGGTGATGACCATTCATCTACGACGCAGATTGCTCTGCGCCTCTAGCGACCGACCCGGGCAGTGACGCGGGAATGCGCCTGCTTAATTACAAGAATTAAGCCTACCGCCCCTATTTGGTCTTGCTCCCGGAGGGGTTTACCTTGCCGCCACCGTTACCGGCAGCGCGGTGCGCTCTTACCGCACCCTTTCACCCTTACCCGCCGCCATCGCGCAAGCATGATGGTTGGACAGGCGGTTTGCTTTCTGTGGCACTTTCCCTGAGGTCACCCTCGCCGGGCGTTACCCGGCTCCGTATTCCCGTGGAGCCCGGACTTTCCTCCAGTGCAGTCGTAAAACGATTGCACCGGCGGCCATCCGACCGTCTGGCGAGGTTCAGACTATGCGCCTCGTCCAGGCAGTCAAGCCGGGCGCGTGGTTTGTGCAAGGAGATGTTCGAGAATTGCCCGTGTTGCGCCATCGGCGACGCCGTCCACCCGGGCTTGGCGAAAATGGCGCTGGAAGGCGCGCACAATGGCTTCGCTTTCTTCGCCGTAATCGCCATCGACATAGAGGCCGTAGCCGAAATCAAACAAATTCTTCTGAAACGCTCTAACCGTGGCGCCGCGTGCGCCTTTGGCCAGCGCTGGTGCGCTATTACTCGGCTCGCCGGCGCCACGCGGCCACACACCGATACCTTCACGAGCAAGGCGCGCCCAATCAAACAGCTCGCCGGGGTCCTGTTTGCGCTGCGGCGCGATATCCGCATGGCCGACAACATTGGCCGATGGAATATCGTAGCGTCCGAGAATCTCTTTTGAGAGCGCGATCAGCGCATCCATTTGCGCACCGGGAAACGGTCTGTAGCCGAATTCATGGCCCGGATTGACCAATTCGATGCCAATCGAAACATCATTCACCAGATTGCGCCGGCGCCAATAGCTGAGGCCGGCATGCCAGGCGCGCAATTCTTCCGGCACGAGACGGAAAATTTGGCCGTTTTCGTCGATGCACCAATGGGCGCTAACCTTGAATTCAGGGTCGCGCATGCGCTCGAGCGCCTCCAGCGCCGAGTTCATGCCGGTATAGTGCAGCACTAGCACATCGATTTTATCCGCACGGCCATCGGCGCTCAACGGACGCTCGTCTTGGTTGGGTGTCGGCCAGTCTTTATAGGTCAGTGTCATGGCGCGCAGTTTAGAACAGTTTTCACCGCGGCGTCCCTAGCTTTGCACTTCGCTCGCACCGGAGCGCTTGGTAAAAATGATCAGCGAGACACCAATCAGGGTGACGATGCCGCCGAGCGCCGTTGGCCAGGTGATTGGCTCACTTAATACGAAGATTCCCGAGAGCACGCCAAAAAACGGTACCAGAAGCATGAAGCCGGTGATCTGCGACACCGGATAGCGACGCAGGAGAAAATACCATACCCAATAGGCAATTACGGTTGAGGCCATCACCTGATAGGCGAGCGAGCTATGCAGGCGCCAATCGGCGACCCAATAGCGCGTTATTTGATCCTGTTCGAAAAGGAGCGAGCAGATCAGCAGCATGATGGCCGAGAACACCGACATCCAGGCATTGAGCGCCAGCGGCGCCACATCGGTCAGTTTCTTGGCCTGAATATTGGCCACCGCCCACATGACGCAGGAAATAAGCGCCAGCCCGATGGCGAACAGATTGTCAAAATGACGCGGCTCGCCCACCAGAAAGAACACGCCGCCAAAGGCGATGACGATACCAAGCACGCCGACCCAGCCCGGCCTGTCGTTTAAAAACAGGGCGGCGAGCAATACTGTCATCGGTACCTGGGTCTGCCAGATGATCGCCGCCGTAGAGGCTTCGACGCCAAGGTCGAGGGCAATGTAGAACAGGCCGAAATGGCCCGCACCCATGCTGAGGGCAAACAGCATGACCGCCACGAAACGACCGCGCGGCAGGCGCACAAACCAGATCAGCAGAAGCGATACGGCAATAAAGCGCAGAGCGAGAAAAAACAGTGGCGGCATGTGGCCAGCGGCATATTTGCTGGTCACGAAGCCGAAGCCCCATAGCATCGCCATGGAGACGGCGAGCAGGATATGCCAGGGCTTCACTTGGGCAGAGCGATCAACAAGCCACGCGTGGCGCGGCTGGGTTCATTTAATTCCGCGCACTTTAGAGACGCGGTCATAGGCGTCATTAATATGCGCCACTTTCTCGTTTGCCACATCGATCATCTCCTGTGGCAAGCCCTCGGCCATCAGGCGGTCGGGATGGTTCTCGCGCATCAGGTCGCGGTAGGCGCTTTTGATCTCGTCATTAGTAGCTTTTTTGTCGACGCCCAATATTTGATAGGGGTCGGCATCATCCGAGCCGAGATGGCTGGAGAAGATGCGGTCGAAATCCCGCTCGTCGAATTGCAAAATTCTGGCGACGCCTTTGAGATAGGCAAGCTCTGCTTCATGAATAATGCCGTCTGCCTGGGCGATGTGAAAAAGCGCGGCCAACAATTCTTCGCGCACGTGCTTGTTGTGCGGGAAAATCTCCATGACCTGCTCGGCATAGGGCTCAAAGCCGGTTGATTCGCGCCGCGCCTCGTTAAATATCTGGCCAACCTGCTCCATCTCGTTCTCCGGCACGCGGAAGATGCGTTTGAACGCTTCGATCTCATCGCGTGTCACCTGGCCATCGGCCTTGGCCATTTTGGCGCAGAGAACGATCAGCGCGACGGCGAAAACCTGGCGTTTGGTCTCCAGGCCCGGTGCGGCAGAATTGCCGGAAAGGCGGCCGCGTCCGCCGCTCGCCCGGTCAACAATATGTCCGGCGGCAACGCCGACCAGCGCGCCGATCGGCCCACCGAGGGCAAAGCCCGCCGCGCCGCCAACTATTTTTCCCCAAATGCTCATCAAATTCTCCTATAGGCAGAGTAGAGCAAGATAATCCGCCGCCCGCCATGACGCCAGTGCGGTGGTAAATTGTTATTTTGTCTGGCTCGGTTAGGTGGCTCCTGCAGTGCTTTATCGCGGCTTGTGTCGACGCGCTTAAAAAAACCTCTGTTGCAAAAAAAATGGGCAGCGCTGGAGCCATTCAAATAGGAGCAATAACAAGATGCCGAACAGCGCAGTTCTACGGCGAGTGAATAAGGAGAATTGAGATAAAATTCCGCATGAGACGAACGCGGATAAAGGGAGAAATTATGAGCGATATAGCTGGTGGGCTGCGGAGCGTGGCTCTGGTGGGCCCCTATACAAGCGGTAAAACAACGCTTCTCGAAAGCATGTTATCGATTGCCGGCGCCATTACCCGAAGAGGCAGTGTGCGCGACGGCAATTGTTTCGGTGATGGTTTTCCCGAGGCGCGTGCGCGCCAGTCCGGAGTGGAAGTCAACACTGCGACATTCGAGCACAGCGGCACGACTTTAACAGTGCTTGATTGTCCGGGCTCGGTGGAATTTTCTCAAGATACATTACTTGTCGGAGCCGGGGAGGACATCGACCTGTCTCTGGTTAACAGCGGAGGGCATGTGCGATTCGCGCGCACTCAATGGACGCTCGATTTGGTTCAAAAATTAGCATAATTTCAATTAGTTAATGTGAAATTGCACAAACGGCTAAAGCTCTGTGAGCTTGCAGTCGGAACGTGCTGGCGCATTTCGGCTGAGGCTATGGCGCAGATTGAGAAAAATATTTGCGCCGACATTGGTATTATTTATTTTTAAAGTGTTAGCTATACATTCCCTTTTTGGTAGCGGCTTTGAGCCTGATTAACTATTATTGATTGATGCGGAATTAATCAGGCATATGGCATAATTGTCACAATGGCTCTTATTCAGATGGCTTCGTTTGGGGTTGGCGCTTTGTAGCGCTGGTTTTTTGATTGGATATATGCTAATTATTTGTTGAGTTTACTTACTAAATGAAGGTTTGAACAGGCTTGGGAGTGCGGTTGGGTGACAGAGATATTTGCAAGGATCTCACGACCCCTCCAGCTGTTGCTAAAATAACGTGCTTGGTGCAAATCGGTTAATTGAATAACAATAGTCTTGCTATACTGTAGGGGCCGGTCGAGTCTGGGAAGGCTTGGTTATGTGCCAATGGGTGGCATGGTTATTA
>Ga0115002_10000783_pt1 | contig 44774 bp, 38 predicted proteins | sample ArcticOcean_MG_C_8_FD_89576 | JGI IMG/M metagenome (GOLD analysis project Ga0115002, IMG submission 89576) | Marine microbial communities from western Arctic Ocean - ArcticOcean_MG_CB11_86 | ecosystem: Environmental > Aquatic > Marine > Oceanic | place: Arctic Ocean: Canada Basin | collected... | reverse complement strand
GAGTAAGAATAATCCGGCGGTGACTAGTTCAACTGCCAGATATCGAAGCCAGAAATTCGAGAACGGAACCCTGGTGGATTTAGCCGCTCCGTAGGCCGAGAAGAAGGGGAGCCAGTCCCAGTATTGCGAAAAGTCCAGCTTCCATGCTTCTCAGATATTGATCAGTTGCCAATAAATCTACTGGAGGAACTGCGATCAGAGAACGTGAGTGGAAACGACACTGTGTTCAGTAATTATTCGCTCGGGGATTAGCCGTTCGTAGGATGTGGCATTGCACAGCACAGTACAATTCATACATACTCGACTATACTCGAACCGTTACGCCTCTACGGTTTCAACCTTAGGCAGCACTTCTTCTTTGAGCAGACCCATCGACGATTTCCAGAATCCTTCTGGCTCCCACTCATGGCCCATCGCCATCAAAGTCCCGAACCCACCGACCGATGAATCCAGTGCTGATAACTTCTCAGTTACCTCTTCTGGTGAACCAACGATAAAGATGTTGTCCACCAGATACTCGACCGTTACGTCGGAGTCGGGCATATTCGGATCTACTTTCAGCAGACCCAGCATCTTTGATCGTGGAAGCAGCTTCAGGAAGTAACCCTCCATGTCGCGAGCCAGAGTGCCTTTGAGCGCCTGTTTCCGCGCTTCCGCACTCGAATCCGCAACCATTACTTCTCGTGCGATACGCCAGTTCGAACGATCAGCCGTCTTACCGACACTCGCAGCTCCAGCCTCAACTGCAACCCAGTGCGACTGGAGTAAGTGTTCAGGAACGAAGTTGATGCTCATGGGCAACCAGCCACGTTTACCAGCCAGGGTTAGCGTTTCCGACTTCGGAGAGACGCCCGCTACACCGATTGGTGGGTGAGGATCTTGGTACGGCTTGAGATGCACTCTCAGTGCGATATCGTCTTCCGGTTCCGGAATGTTGAAATCCCACCACGGGCTCTTATAGTTCCCCGGTTTGGGCTCTTTCCATATTTGCAGCACCAGATCTATCGCCTGGCGTGTCATCTCACGATTGTCGCCGGTACGAGGATCAAAGCCGTGAGCATTCAGATCACCGGGAAATCCTCCAGATCCGACGCCCCACATCAGTCGACCGCGTGACATCTGGTCTAACTGGGCGATTCGATGTGCAATCGAGAACGGATCGTGATTGGGCATGCACGTAACGCCGGTGCCAAGGCGAATCTGGGAAGTAACCCCGAGAGCCTGGGCAATCAGCAGATCGGGAGCGGGGATGTTCTCCCACTCCGCCGTGTAGTGCTCACCGATCCACGCCTCGGAATAGCCGAGTTGATCGAGATAAACGATCTGTTTGAGATCAGCTTCGAGCGTATCGGCCATGTTCGACCCCGGCGGGTGCAAGGGCATTGTGAAGAAACCGAGATCCATTCCAGCCTCCGAGCAGTGCATGTGGGTTCAATCTGAACCACATAGAATTCGGGCATCCTACAACGGTTTGATCGACAGTGAAGCCGAAACGTTGGCGATCTACCGCCTAGTCGGGCGTCCGGTTTATCTGTTCTTGAAGCTTGAACAACGCATTCATAGCTTCGAGCGGAGTCATGTTAGCGATATCGAGTTCTTTGAGCTCGTCAAGAACTTCAGTGTGAGATTCTGGTTCCCCAACGAACGGCATTTGAAGTTGATACCCACTGGAACTGCCGGTTTTCTGGGCACCATTTTCCAGTTCGTCCAGCAGATCCCACGCCCTGTTGATCACCGCACCGGGCATGCCAGCCAATCGGGCAACGTGCACTCCGTATGACCGATCAGCTCCGCCGGGAACTATCTGGTGCAGAAATACCACTTCGCCGGCCTCTTCCGCAACCGCAACACGTAAGTTGTGTGCTCTGGCCAGTTGGTCGGCCAGCTCCGTCATCTCGTGATAGTGGGTAGCGAACAGCGTTTTACAGCCGAGCCGTGGCGAATTATGAATATGCTCAGCTACCGATCGGGCAATGGCCAAACCATCGTAGGTTGAGGTACCTCTGCCGATTTCGTCTAGCACCGCAAGAGAACGACTCGTCGCCTGGTTCAGAATCGAGGCCGTTTCGACCATTTCGACCATGAATGTCGATTGGCCACCCGAAATATCATCGGAAAGTCCAGCGCGGGTGAAAATTCGATCGACAACGCCGATGCGAGCCTTTGTTGCAGGAATATAACTGCCGACCTGCGCCATCAGCACCAGAACGGCCGCTTGTCGAATGTACGTCGACTTACCCGACATATTAGGACCGGTGATGATGGTCACCTGTCGTTCGTCGTTCGAAAGATCCAAATCGTTCGGCACGAATCGCCCCGGCCCCAACGCCGATTCGACAACAGGATGCCGCCCCGCTTCGATTTCGAGAACCGTGTCGTCGTCGATTACTGGCCTAACCCAGCCGTTCTCCGCTGCCGCCTGCGACATCGCCACCAATGCATCGAGAATCCCGAGTGCTTTGGCAGTTTCCATGATGCGGTCGCCGTGCACAGCCAATTCAGCACATACACGTCTGAATACCTCTCGTTCCAACTCACTAATGCGATCTCGCGCCGAAAGGATTTTCGATTCGAGTTCTTTCAGTTCAGGCGTAATGAACCGTTCGCCGTTTACCAGCGTTTGACGACGTTCGAAGTGTTCAGGAACAAGGTGAACGTTGCCTTTTGAAACTTCGAGGTAGTAGCCGAATACCCGGTTGTAGCCGATTTTCAGATTCTTGATACCGGTTGATTCACGATGATCCGCTTCAAGGGCAGCAATGCTCGATCGAGCGTCACCAGAAAGCGATCTCACTTCGTCAAGCTCGGGGTTAAATCCTTCTCGAATTGCGGACCCTTCGCCGACGCTAATCGACGGATCGTCGGGGATTGCCGCGTTCAGAAGATCGACAGCCTCTTTCGACGAGTGGAGCCTGCCGATCACCGCTCCGCCCGGGGTTACGCCGCTGGGAAGGGCGTCGATCAGCTCGGGTATTGCTGCAAGACCAGTTCGAAGCGATGCAAGATCACGAGGAGTCGCAGTGTTCGTTCTGATGCGATTGGTGAGGCGCTCGAGGTCTGACACCCCACCGAGCAGACCCTGAACCTTCGATCTCACGCCCTGGTCATCGAAGAACTCGGAGACAACATCCTGTCGCCGATGAATCTCATCTGGATCGATCAACGGTCGAGTTAGCCACAACTTCAACGATCGAGCTCCCATCGCCGTTTTCGAAAAATCTATCGTTCTAAATAGCGTTGGCCCGTTCTTTTTACCGGTCGATGATGTGAACACTTCGAGATCACGGAGTGCCTTCTGGTCCAATTTCATAAAGGAATTGGTTGATTCAGTGCGTAACGACGTTAGCTGCGGAATCGACCCGAACTGTGTATCGGCTACGTAATCGAGGACCGATGATGCCGCAACCACTGCGAGCGGCATGTTCTCGCAGCCAAACGTTTTGAGCGATTTCACCTTGAAATGCTCGACGAGTCTCGCTCGAGCCAACTCGAAATCGAGACGGGTCTCGTCCAGCGGGCGTACAACCATGGCCGATTCCTGGTCAGGTTGAAGAATCTCAAGTGATATTGAATCAGCAATTAGCTCGGCAGGAGACAGGCGAAAAAGCTCGTCTTTGAGATCAGAGATGGGAAATTCCCCGGTCACAAATTCGCTTGTGGATATATCGACATAGGAGAGTCCTGCCCGTTCGCCATCGCTAACGACCGCTGCAAGATAGTTGTTCGTGGACTGATCGAGCAATGCCGGCTCTATTACAGTTCCCGGCGTGACGACTCGTACTACGGCACGTTCGACAAGACCCTTCGATTTCGCCGGGTCGCTGGTCTGTTCTGCGATCGCAATTTTGAGTCCGGCAGCAACGAGTGTGCCGAGATGATTGTCGAGCGAGTGGTAGGGAATTCCGGCGAGTGGCGCCTTACCTCCGGCACCTGATTCACGAGCAGTTAACGTTATGCCAAGTACTTTCGAAAGGGTGTGAGCGTCGTCATCGAAGGCTTCGTAGAAGTCACCCATTCGTATGAGTAACAGCGAATCGGGGTAGTCAGCCTTGAACTCCAAAAACTGCCGACGTCCCGGCGAAATTTTCTTAGGTTTCTTTGTGGCTGAAGCAGATTTTTTCGACGTTTTATCCGATGCGGCTCCGCTGCCATTTGCCGTTGCGTTGGGAGCGGATTTTGAAGTAGCTGACATCGTGGCCCGATTCTAGCGTGAATTCAGGCCATTTTTACGATTGACCGGCTTCTACTGGTACTTAATCGTGGCCGAATCGGATGCCCGCCAACGAATTTCCGCAAATCCGCTGTTTTTAGGCATTTCAAAGACCATCATTCCAGCGACCTGTTCGCCTTCATTCAACTGGAGCGAACCCCACATCGGAATGAACCCCGGTACGTTGTACAGCGGGGTGCTCTTGGCTGCGTAGGCGTTGATTATGGTGTCGATCGGTGAGTAGGTTTTCCGGTTCTCGTCGAGCAGCGTGACCGACTTTTCGTCTATTACCAGGTTCACCGTTCCCGACGTCTGGTTGATCAACGTAACTTTCACATAAACGAGTTCGTTGTTCACTTCATCGGCAGGTTTCATCGCCCATGTGTGGATATTGCCTTCGGAATCGGCACCGTTATAAACGATGTATTCCTGCCCCTTCGGTTCTTCCGCACGTATCCAAAGAGTTCGCCCCGCTACGTATAGAGGGTCTCCGGATTCGGGTTTGAACACGGTCATCAGGCTGATTAGAACAACTGCCAGCACAACCGAAAATGCCGTGATGCCCATGAGCATCGCAGGGTTATTTTCTTTTGGAATGCTGATCTGCCGCCTGGCGAGTACTGCTCCGCTAGCATCGACATCCATGTATTCGACCCCGGGATCGCCGCGGAATCCCGAAGCCGGAACAAATTCGATTCGCACTCGAGCGATGTTGTTCGACATCGGCTCGACCGAAACTACGTTCCAGTTGATTTCACCGTTGCGGAACCGTGGGCCATACGCATATTTGTTGTCGGCTGCGTAAGTCAGAGCAGCTCGAACCTGAGCCGGATACTTATCCATGGCATCGCTACCGAACGCGAATCCTTTGGATTCATTGTTCAGCTCGGCCACATACGTATCTGGAGAATCCTCAGCTACCTGAGAATTTTCATCAGCAACCTGTTCGTTTTGATTTTCTTCAGTCATCCATTGCTCCGACAGCGATTGGTCCAGATAATTCCGAACCGACAAGCGAGATTACACGAGATATGCACAGTGCCGCACCGTTTAAATCTCTCTATTAGCTAATTATCGCCAACAGTTGGCGTTTCGGCGAATCTAATTTCAAATTTAGCCACTAAAACTTCGAATCACACCTGAGCTGTTGGGAACGTTCCCAGTTGCTGCAACACACTATCCAGTGCTTGAACTACGTCATCAACGTCCGCTTCGGTTGTATCTCGCCCCATAGATATTCGCACGCTTCCAACCGCTAGCTCCGGACTGACACCCATTGCAAGCAGCACATGCGACGGTTCGAGCGAAGCTGAACTGCAAGCACTACCGCTAGATGCAGCAATGCCCTTGAAATCCAAACCGAGCAAGACCGGTTCACCTTCTACACCGGGGAATGAGAAGTTCACGATTTCTGGGACGCGCCCGCCGGTAGATTGGTCATCCCTGGCTGTGCCACTGCCATTAAATGAAGCATTTGGTATTCGTTCGTTCACTCCCGCAATTAGCCGGGTAGCAAGCTGTTCGAATCGTTCACGAGAAGCTGGTCGTTCGGCTTCAGACAGCGTCAATGCCTCGCCCATACCAACTATTAAGGCCACGTTTTCTGTGCCGGAACGACGCTGTCGCTCCTGCCCACCACCTGCGATTAACGGTTCGAGTTCAACCCCGCTACGTACGTAAAGCACGCCAACGCCCTTGGGACCGTAGATCTTGTGACCGGACAGACTCATCAGGTCGACACCGAGATCATCGACGTTCAGGGAAAGTTTCCCTGCAGCCTGAACGGCGTCGGAATGAATCAATACTTTGGTGCCAAAACGCTGTGCAGATTCACGTACTAGCTTTGAAATTGCAGCTAAATCCTGAATAGTTCCAACTTCGTTGTTCACGAGCATCACGCTTACCAGGAACGTATCGGGGCGTACTGCAGCCGCAATATCCTCAGGATCGACACGACCGCTGCTGTCGACGCCTACATAGGTGGCCGTAAACCCCTGTTTTTCGAGTTGTTCAACCGGGTGAATCACTGCGTGGTGTTCGATTGCGGTTGTCACGATGTGCCCGCCAACCGGTGTCTGTAGTGCTGCGAATCCTTTAATAGCCAGATTGTCGGATTCAGATCCGCCGCCAGTGAAAACAATTTCGCTCGTACGTGATCCGAGAACGGCCGCAACTTGTTCACGGGCCTCATCTACTCCGTAGCGAGCCTCGCCCGCAAGCGCGTAGAGGCTAGAAGGGTTGCCGAATTTCTCGGTGAAGTAAGGCAACATTTTCTCTAGCACATCAGGCCGTACAGGTGTCGTAGCGGCATGGTCGAGATAATTTATGCGGTCGTCACTCAGTGTCATGATTCACACATTTTCTATAGAACCAAAATGAACAGCGAATCCGTGTAGCCGTTTGATAATTGCTTGGATAAGATAACTTGGTTTGAAATCCACTTAGGCAGAACTTCCGTATCAATGAGCCGTGCACCCCACGGCGCATTTAAGTTTGGCAGAATAGTTCCGCTATGACGAGAATGGCTGTTTAACAGCCGAAACCGGAGTGAGTAGTTGATCAAGATTGAGCATATGTCGAAGAGTTACGGCCCCTATCCGGCTGTCATCGACATCTCTTTCGAAGTGCTCAAGGGCGAAATTGTTGGATTCCTTGGCCCTAACGGTGCTGGTAAAACGACAACAATGCGAGTGATAACGGGTTTCACGCCTCCTACCGAGGGTGAAGTTACTGTTGGCGGCTACGATGTCGTTTCTCATTCGCTCGACGTTAGGCGCCACATTGGATACCTTCCGGAAACCGTTCCGCTGTACCTCGATATGCCCGTAAATGAATATCTCAAGTACATGGGCGAAATTCGAGGCATGAACAAGTCGTGGGTGAAAGAACGCCTTCCCAAGGTAATCGATATGGTCAAACTTGGTGAATACCGGAACACGCTCGTGGGTCGCCTATCAAAGGGATACCGACAGCGAGTGGGAATCGCTCAGGCGATTTTGCACGAACCCGACGTTCTGGTTATGGACGAGCCGACCATCGGTATCGACCCGATTCAGGTTGTTGAGACTCGAGAGCTGATCAGCAACCTTGGTGAAGAGCACACGATGCTTCTCAGTTCCCACATCCTTCCTGAAGTCAGCGCAATTTGTAAACGTGTTCTGGTAATCAACGATGGCCGAATCGTCGCCGACGATAAGCCGGACGATCTTTCAGAGAAACTTCAGCACGCAGAGCGCATCGAAATAAGTGTTCGAGGCGCAGAAAGCGCAGCGTTTATCAACGCGATGCGAGATTTATCGGTTGTCGTTGATGCCCGCTCTGACCAGCGAGCTACGATTAATCAACGAGCCGAACGTGAAGATTTCACTCCGTTCATCGTTGATGCTAGGCCGAACCTACAGGCTTCCGAACAGATAGCAAAAATAATCATTGAAAACGGCTGGGGTCTGACGAATCTGACACCGCTGCCAATGACCCTTGAGGAAATCTTCCTCGAATTGACAACCGAAGAGAATTTAGGCGACTAGGCATTGCGTTTCATAACCGTTATAGCGATCAAAGAGATTCGCACTTACTTCGCCTCGCCGATGGCCTATGTGGTTTCGGCTGCATTTTTGGCCATCACAGGCTTCTTCTTCGTGGCATCGGTTTCCGACGCATTCGCTGAAGCAAGCATTCGAGGTTATCTGGCAGGCGCAATTTTCTTCATGATCTTCATGTCGCCTGCACTTACCATGCGACTGATCGCTGAAGAGCAGAAGTTAGGAACGCTTGAGCTTCTTCTAACTTCACCACTTCGTGAATTCGAAATAGTAATGGGCAAGTTCATTGCCGCCTTCGTAATGACGATGATCATGGTGGTGCTATCGCTCTACTTTGTGATCGTGCTTTTCGTTTACGGCGATCCCGACATTGGCCCGCTTCTTAGCGGACTTGGCGGGTTGACCTTGTACGCGGCAGCCACCCTTTCAGTTGGGCTGTTCGCTTCCGCATTGAGCAGTAACCAGATCGTTGGTCTGGTTGTTGGTTCGGGAATTTTGACTGCGCTGACAATCATCGATTTCGTGAGCGCCCGTCTTTCGGGAGTGGGCTCTCAAATTCTCGATGCTTTCCAGCTTGGTGCATCGTTCTCAGTATTTGATCTTGATAGCTTTGGGGTTGCCGAAGGTGGCCACTTTGCAGACTTCGCTAGGGGCATTATCTCGATGACAGATATTGCCTATTACTTATCCTTAACAGCAGTGTTCTTGCTCCTCACAGTTCTTGTGTTGGAAGCAAGGCGATGGCGCTAGGCCCGTATTCGTAGATGTCAACAGAGCAGCAGAACAATCCTGAAATCCGGCCATCAGCCGATTCAACTCGGGTCAAGACTCCGATTCTTCAGAGTCTCAAAAACAACACACGTTCGATAAGACAAGCCCTCGCCCTCGTCGGTGTAGGTGCATTCGTGTTCGGCGTACTAATTTGGGTCTTCTTACGAGGACTCGAAGGCCCCGCGTTTATCGTGATGGGCGTGGGTGCAGTGCTACTGATCGTCGATGCGATCATTTCTCTCACAACCGTTCGCCAGGCGGTATTTGGACGCAGAGGGCGATATGGACTCAACACTGCGATCGTGTTTATCGTTTTCGTTACGATTGCAGTCATAGTGAACTTCACGATTATGTGGGCGCTCGACCGTCCGAATCCTGCTGGATGGCTTCGTGTGGACACTACAGCGACCAAACAGTTCCTACTTGAGGAGCAGGTGGTAAACACCCTCGCCAACCTTAAGGAGCCGGTAAAAATCACCGTGCTCATGGCAACAGACAACGCAAGTGGTGCTGCTGCATGGCGAGACACGGAAGACATGCTCAGTGAGTTCCGACGCCGTTCAGGTGAATTCGAACTTTCTTACGAGAAGATCGACCCCGAAATCAACCCGAACGTCGCAACTAACCTTGGCGTCACCAGGTTCCCTTCGCTTGCAATCGAAGGTGTTGAGAGTCGACGTCTTGAGGTTGTTGTGGGTACGAGCCCATCCGACGGCCCAGACATATTTACCGAACAGCAAGTCGTAACCGGTTTGCTTGTGATCAACGAGATTGCCCAGAAGAAGATCATCTTCATTACGGGCCACTCTGAACGAGACGTTACTGATGTCTCGACTATCACCAGCATGGGACTCGCCGGCCGAGCACTCAACCGTGAGAACTACGTGGTTCTGGTTGAGACGCTTCAGGAACTCGGCACGCGACTAAGTCTTGGAATTCCAGAGGAACTTCCTGCCGCAATCGTAATTGCCGGTCCGACCCAGGATTTGCTACCGATCGATCAGCAGGTATTGCTCAATTTCGCCCGACTGGGTGGAAACATACTGTTTATGTTCGAACCGGATGTAACGCCGGATACGTTCAAGCAGTTCCTTTCTCGTTATGGCGTTGCTATTGGAGAAGGTGAAGCCGCCGACGTCGGCAGTTTCGTCGCTCCTAGCCCGACCTTTATTCAGGTGAAGAAGAGCAACGGTCAGTTGCCTCCCCACTCTGTAACCGAAGGATTTGAAGTTCTTTACATGCCTGGTGCTACCCACTTCGGCTGGACTATCGACCCGTCGACGGTTCCTCTCGTCGGTGAAGGTGTTCAAGTTCCGCTGATCAGTCAGCAGCTTCTAGCTTCAACCACTATCAGCAGTTGGTCAGAAACTGACCCTGATGAACTCCAGTTCGATGTCGATACCGAAGTAGGAGGCCCGCTGCCTATCGCGGTAGTAGTGGAAGCTCTTGGAGAACTGGCAGGCGGCATATATGGAGTGGACTCCAAACTCAATATGATCTTGATCGGTGACGCCGATTTTGCGACTAACAACTACTTCGGGTCTGCTAACAACTCCGATCTATTTGTAAACGCCGTGAACTACCTTGCTCAGGATTTCGAGCTGATATCAATCCGCACAAAAACCGATTCAAATCGCCAGTTGTTCCTGACCAAAAACGAGCGTGATTTCGTTCGTTGGTCGGGTTGGCTTTTGATGCCATTTCTGATCAGTATCTTCGGGTTCTGGACATGGTGGAGAAGGCGCTAGAAAATGAATCTACGTCTTCTACTCGTCCTTATAACGCTTCTTTCGTATGTTGCTATCGGGGTAACGTGGTTCATCACGAACCCGACCGAAGCGATAACGGAAAAAGAACCGCCGTTCTTCTACACGCTGGCGCCTCAGGACATCCGCACCATTCAAATCATGACTGGTGATCTGTCAACAAGCTGGTCGCTCAGACCAGATGAGAATCGCTGGTACTTCGACGATCGGGAAAACATTCCAGCCGCTCTATTCCGCTGGGGTGGAATCACCCAGCTTTTGGGAGGACCTCGCACACAGCGAGTCCTTGCTGAGGATATTGACGATCTAACGAAATACGGGCTTGATAACCCTTCGACCGAGTTTGCTGTGACCCTCCGCGACGAATCGGTGGTACGGCTTGTTCTGGGTAACCTGACACCAGACAGTGGAAATAACTACGCTCGAGTTGTGGGCTTCCCGCAGCTGGTTCTTGTTGATGCCACATGGGGTGCGGTTCTTGGAAGACTCGTAACCGAACCGCCGCTGCCAGAGTGGTACTACGAACTTACCGGCCAGGCTCGAGAGATCATTATGTTCGATGACAACGAGGTTGTTCGAGCTTACGGATACGACCGTGACGCCAAGACTTGGGCGATTTGTGACTTGCCGCTCTTAGAAGACCCGTGCACAGGAGTGCAGTCCGCTGATTATGATCTACTCGAAACAGAGATTGCTCACTTCGGTATCCCAGCTATCAACGGTGCGGTAGTACTTAACCTCGAAAATGACATTGAGTTCGAGACATTTGGTACCACGGTCAATTCACCGTACATAGCGGTTCGAGTTGAGAACAAAACTGCGACAAACGTTACCGAAGTTACTCGTCTGACGATGACCATCGGTGATGTTACTGAAGATGGTAAATCTCGATACGCTGTGGCCAACGAGACATCTGACGTGATTCTCGTCGATCGTGAATGGGCAGATCGAGTACTTGATCTGTTCTTCGGCGAGTTACTCGTCGACAACGGCTAGACGTTAGCTCTCACCTGTCGCTGGTCAGTAACGGCATTCGCTCGAATCCCCGCCCCCTGTACAGGGAACTTCGGCGGGAGTGGCTGAGTTGTGCACACGATGAACTACCCACGTTGTGGCAACTCGTGTTGCTGAGCGCTGTGCCGGTGGCAATCGTGAATGACTCTACTCAAGTAATTTGGCCCGCTCGTACTCGCGCCTACAAAGAGCGCCGACGAATTCCCAAACACGCGTCACAACCCCGCACCATTAATCTACAACAAGCCTGCCCCCGCCCTCATAGAGGGCAAGCGGGCAAATTATGTAGTCAGGTTGCGGTACAGCTGCGGCAGGCGCTTCGGTAGCAGACTGATGTCGGGCAAAACCTCGTAGGCGAAGTCTTCCATCATCGTCTTCATGTAGTCGTGCCCTGCCTTGTCGACAGTCAGACAGAACGGCGTGATGCCCATGTTCCGAGCTTCGATGAGCGACTGACGTGTGTCGTGCACGGCGTATTCCTTCTCAACCCCTTCACGAGAGTAACCGCGGTCTTGCGGTCGCCCATCAGAGATCAGGAATAGGAATCGGGAACGAGCTTCTACTTCGTTCAGTTTTGCGGCCGTGTGACGAATCGCAGGCCCCATACGCGTTGCGTGAAGCGGGGCAATACGGTCGATCCTGCGTGGAACGATGTCGGTGAACTTCTCGTCGAGATCCTTGATCGTGTAGAACTCAACGTTCTCGCGACCGTATCCGGAGAATCCGTAGATTCCGTATGTGTCGCCAAGCGTTTCGAGCGAGTTGACCAGAAGGGTTATCCCTTCCTTTTCAACATCGACAATACGCTTGTAAGTGCGACGCAGTCCCTCTGATCGGCGTGAACGCAGCCAGACCATGTACTCGACAGGGTCATCAGGCGCACCCCAGTCATCAGACGGCTTTTTAGCTTCGTCGATGGCTTCAGCTGTAGACGCAGACAGATCGAGAAGGAATGCAACGGCAACCGAACGTTCGTTCTTGTTACGGCGCCAGTACAGCTTCTCTTCTGGGGATATTCCGATTTTTATATCGATCAGCGCCTCAAGGACAGCGTCGAGATCATATTCTTCACCGTCTTCAAGCCGTTTTTGCTTGCGGTACATCTCGGGGATGACCAGCTCGAACTGGCGCTTGATCTGTGCGACCAAGCCTGAGTTTTCAGCGAGGGTTTCCCTGAAGAAATTCGGCTCGCCATCGGCCATGGTCTTCTCGTGAACCATGCACCAGTTTGGCTTGTACTCGTTCGCCCTGAAATCCCACTCCGGGTAGGTGTAGGTATCGGGTTCCGTGGCAGTTAGCGGACCGCCATCTTCATCGACATGTTGCGAAGGACCGGGCTGGAACTGCTGATTTTCGGGATCGCGTTTTTGCAGCTCTTTCATCAGGTTTTCGATCATCTCTGATACCTGCTGATCACCGCCTTCTTCGCCTTCGGTCTGCTCCATTTCCATTTCAGGAGCGTTCTTCATCATCTCTTCGAGCTGTTCTTGGGTGATCGGCTCCATCTCGCCGCCCTCCGACATCTCGCCGCTTTCCATCATCTGCATTTGGGAAAGCAGTTGGGAAAGCTCGGGCTTGAACTCGCCGCGGTAGTCGACTTCCTGTGGCGACGAGTAGTCATCCTCTTGGCCTTCGCCTTCGCTTTCGGAATCCTGCTCATCCGAGCCTTCTTCCGGTTCGCCTTCACCCTCACCATCGGGGGAAGCCTGGCCCATGAACTGCTGAATCACCTCTTCAGGATCAACGACATCTTCCTCGTCATTGTTGGCCGATTCTTCTTCATCTTCGGGCTCGAGCTGTTCGAATTCATCGTCGTCCAGCTCTTCGTTCTTGATATCGATGAGAATTGAGTAGGCACGAATCGCCGCCTCAGCAGCGTCTTCCACGATGGCGTCGACCGTGGTGACCTTTCTGATGAGTCTGCGAAGCTTTCGAGCGGCATCTTTGTGTTCACCCGGAACGATCATGTCGTCGACCTGACCAAGGCTCACCCGGATCATGAACTCGACGAGTGCTTCACGAGCCGGCAGATCGGTTACGTCTGGGCGGGATTCAAGCGCTGCGCCGCGCACCATCCCGTACATATCCATGATGCCCGGGTAGAGCTCCTCGACGTTGCCGTCGATTCGAGAGCTCTCGAGAACTGTGAAAACGTCGAGCGCCAACCGACGTTCTTGGAACAGATCAAAGAATCGGCTCATGTCGGTCAGGAACTCGGGAGTCTCCTGTTCGGCAGCCGGCTCTGGTGTCACCGAAGATGCTGAAACCGGAGATTCGTGGCCAAATACAACCATCTCAGGTTTTGCCGAAGCCTTCTTTTTGGCGGCCTCGTCGGCAGCTTTGGCAGCCTTGAGCTCGGTTGCTCCGGGAAGACGTGATCGAAGATCATCGAAAATGAACGATGGCTCGTTGAAGTCAAATGCGAACGAACCGAACTCGATATGACCTATCTGGTGAGTAGAAATCACCTTGAAGAAGCCGAAGTTCTCGTTTTTAGACGTGTATCGGTTGATGACCGATGGCATGTAGATAGTCGTGCCTTCGGTCGTGGGCAATTCGCCCTGGAACCAGCCGATGTTCTTTTCGGCAAGCGCCTGTGCGGCCTGAATATCGATATTGCGACCTGTGAGGGCCAGGCAGTACATCGAAATGATGTCCTTGACCCGCGAGAGTTCGATCGAAGATGAAAGCGAATCGAGCATCTCAAGCGAACGGGGTGATTCAAGCTTGAAGTACGAAACCGCAGCTTCGTCACTTTCACGCGCAGTCTGAATGCCTTCGATCTGCCATTGGGCCATCTGATCGAATGTCACTCGTTCGAGAACTTCGGGGACAATCTTGAGAAACTCTGGTGCAGCCGGAGCCGAAACCGCGGCGATGCCGTCTGTCATTTCTAACAGGCGATCCCGCGAATCGGTTGGCACACGATTCACGGTGTTGGCGCCGTCTCTCAGTACTCCAGCAGCGTCACTTACGCCGGTGATAACCAAACGCCGGGCCAGCGAAATCAGCGGTGCACGGTGGCTCGCGTTTAGCTCGACCAGGGCTGCAGTCGCCGAATCGAAAAGCACAGCGGTTTCGCGCCACGACTTTTCAGCAACGATTTGGGCAAGATTTATGAATCGGTCGATATCGCCCGGAATTTTCGGAAAGAGGTCGATACCGGCGCCAAGGGCATCGCCAGCCTGATCGTAGGAACGGCGTGAAAGCACTTCGAGGAACTCGCCAAAGTGGCAGAACTCTTCGAACGAAAGCGACTCAAGCAGATCAGGTGTTGCTTCGAACAACCTGCAAGCAAGTGCCGATGACTTCCATGTTCCCCGATACAGCGCGCGGCACACGTTCGCCCAGTCGTCGATGTACCGAGGTCGGAGCCTGAGCATCGATTTTGGCGACGATTTGAAATATGCAACGGCGAGTGACGGCGAGTCTTCGCAGAGCGATGTGCCTGTCTTTGCCCATTTCAGGAATTGGCCTGAAGGGAGCTGGCGTTGAACGGCCACAGAGGCATCGAAGAACTCCGCTGCGGCTTCCCACGAGCGAACAGTCTTGCGAGCGATCTCCAGACCTTCCTCAGACCATTGTTGGCATGTCTCGTCGGCTAGCCGGCCCGAAAGTTTCTCGAGGGCTACTTCATAGCGTTCAAGAACCGGAGCAGGAAACTGCTTGAGTTCTTCTCTTGTGTTTTCGATCCCCGATTGTTTTGGGTCGTCAGAACTAGTCAACTCTGGTTTTGCCCTTTTTCAGACTTTGTCATGCTGCATTTATCACAATGTCGATTACGTTAGAAATGATCCGGGCCGAAGCGCCCCAGATTATTCGATCTTCGTATGCGTAAGCCTTCAATTTTCGTGTCTGGCCATTACGGATAAGGGTGATAGTGCGTTTTGAAGCATCATCAACAAATATCCGAACCGGCACACTCACCACCTCAGCAACTTCGCTTTCCTGAGGCACAAACTCCACCGTGTCGCTAATTCGCCCTGTGTACGGCCGAACCTCGAATCCAGTCGATGTATCGACTGAACTCATCTGACACCAGATATCGATTTCACCTGAGTCGACACCAATCTCCTCGAACGTCTCACGCAACGCAGCGTGCATCGCCGATTCGTCCGATTCCTCGATCATCCCGCCAGGGAACGCCCATTCACCGCTGTGATGTCTGAGCGTTGCTGCCCTTTTGATCATCAATACACACGGCTCGCCGTTTGTCATGTTGAACAAAACCGAAACAGCCGCGGCAGCTCCACTACCCTCGGATTTCTGGCTTCCGCCAGAGTATGACCTGAGGGTAGATTCGAGCTGGTTGATCGTTAGCTTGGTAGTGTTCACGCGAAGATCGAAGTTACAACCTCATCAATGCTGCGCTGGATCTGGGGATCGTCGGTGATACCCCAGGTCACAGACACTTGGCATGCACGTCTGTGAGATACGCCTTCTTTGATGAGGCGACCTGCGTAGATAAGCATTCGAGTGCTGGCACTTTCTTCAAGGCCGTGCTCACGAAGGTTTCGAATTTTCACTCCAAGCCTCGCCAATCGTTCGGCGATAGCCGGTTCACAGCCAGACTCGTGAGCGATGATCTGTGCTTCGTGTTCCTCGTCCGGGAAGTCGAATTCCAGGGCAACGAATCGCTGTCGGGTGCTGTGCTTCAAATCTTTAAGCGCGTTCTGGTATCCAGGGTTGTAGGAAACAACCAGCAGGAAACCATCGGCAGCATCGATAGTCGAACCGAGCTTGTCGATAGTCAGCGAACGTCGGTGGTCAGTGAGCGGGTGAATGATGACAGTGGTGTCTTTTCGTGCCTCAACGATTTCGTCGAGGTAGCAAATTCCACCGAACTTCACTGCACGGGTCAGTGGACCGTCGATCCAACGCGTGCCGTCGGCATCGAGCAGGTAGCGTCCAACAAGGTCGCTGGCGGTAAGGTCTTCGTGACATGCCACGGTGATCAGCGGAAGTTTTCCACTAGTACCGTTCTGGGAATCATCGGGATTTCGCTTTGAAATCCCCTCGCTCAAGCGCCATGCCATATGCTCAACGAATCGAGTTTTACCAGTTCCAGTCGGGCCCTTTAGAAGGATAGGAACTCGCTGACGATAGGCCGATTCAAAAATTTCGATTTCGTCAGAACTCGGTACGTAATACGGTTCTTCCGTAACGTAATACTCTTCGATATTCCGTTCGATGTATTGCTGTGTGGCCATTAGTACTCGCGCCTTGAAGGCTTTTCCTCACCGATAAAACCGGCGAACTACTACGGATATGAATCCGTTTTTTTATTTTGGGAACAATTCCCAGATTCTTGATACTTGAGCACGCAGTTCTTCAAGTGTTCCGTCGTTTTCGATCATCTGGTCAGCTCTGGCGACACGTTCTTCTCGAGTCAGCTGTGCCGCCACTCGAGCATCGGTTTCCGCCCTGCCAAGCCCTGATCGTTGTTCTACTCGTTTGTTGATTTCACCCTGTGGCGATTCAACAGTCCAAACAACGTCAGCGATTTGATCCCATCCAGATTCGAATAATTTTGGGACCTCGACAACGACAATTTCAGTTCCGCGTTTCTCCTCATTTTCCAACAGGGCCAGAGTCAGCTTCCGCGTGGCTGGCCATACGATTTCCTCAAGCTCCAAACGTCGGGCAGGATCCGAAAAAACGGTTTTGCCCAGATGCTTCCGATCGATAGATCCAGATTCATCCAGCACGCCATCACCGAATCGGCTAACGATCAGCCCATGTGCCTCAGTACCAGGCTCGTAGGACGAATGCGCAACCTTGTCCGATTCGAACACCACGGCACCCAGTTCACGAAGAACATGTGTGACCTCGGTTTTTCCGGTTCCAATACCGCCGGTAAGGCCGATGATTAACACTTGTGCTCCCAGTTACCAATGTGGCGAACCGGCTAATCTTACGCCCGCGGGTGCCCTATCGCTGCGTTATTTCCAACTAGAACGCAGTTCAGCAGTAGTAAACTTTTGTACCCGGTATTGCCCAAAAGTAATTAGTTAAGCTAGTGGGACAGTTTTTTAGCCGAACGCACACGGGTGTGCGGGGCTTGGAGAGATTTATGACAGAGTCCGCATACCGATCGCTGCCATCGGTCGACGCATTGCTTCAATCAGATGAAGTGATGACGCTCGTGCGCGACTTTTCCCACGACGCCGTAACGATGGTTGCGAGAGACGTTCTGGCGAAGGCACGGTCGGAGATCAAGAGCAACGGCGACGCGCCGTCGACAGAGGCGATGATCGCTACGATAGTCGATCGAGCGGATCGGGCATGGGGAGCGTGGCCGAAGGCTGTAGTGAACGCTACCGGCGTCGTGCTGCATACGAATTTGGGGCGGGCTCCGTTGAGCGTTGGAGTTGCTAAGGCAGCGGCCGCTTCTGCATCGATTTATTCGGACCTTGAGTTCGATCTTGGGTCTGGGAAACGCGGATCACGCAACGCCCATATCTCTGAACTGATTTCCCAAACGTCTGGTGCCGAAGCAGGGATGGCAGTCAACAACAACGCTTCAGGCGTTTTACTGACTCTCGCCGCTGTTGTTGGTGCCGATTCTTCCAAGAGAGAAATCATCGTTTCTCGTGGCGAGGCAGTCGAGATCGGCGGTGGATTCCGAATCCCGGACGTGATGCTGCAATCAGGCGCCACTCTCATCGAGGTCGGCACGACGAACCGAACGTATGCAGCCGATTACGAGAACGCAATCACCCCGAATACTGCCGCAATTTTGAAAGTTCACCCCAGCAATTTCGTGGTCGAGGGCTTCACGCATGTTCCAGCTCTCGCCGACATGGTTGCTGTGGGAAATAAACACGGTATCCCGGTGATCAACGATCTGGGCTCTGGTTGCCTTGTCGACACTCGCAAATACGGTCTCGATCAGGAACCTCAGGTGCAGGAGTCGGTCTCCGACGGCGCTGCCTTAACGCTATTTTCTGGCGACAAGTTGCTTGGTGGTCCGCAGGCAGGGCTCATCGCTGGTGGTCAGAAGTGGGTCGATCTCGTTTCGAAGCATCCACTCGCCCGTGCTGTACGCATCGACAAGATGACGCTATCGGCTATCGCTGCGACTCTTGTTTCGTATTTGAAAGACGCTCACGAAGAAGAAATCCCGATCTGGAACATGATTTCAATGAGTGAGGCACAGGTCGCTGCAAGGGCTGAAAAGTGGCGAGATGAGATCGGAGCCGGCGATGTGGAGTCGGCACGATCTGCAATCGGTGGAGGATCCTTGCCGGGTCAAACTTTGCCCACTTCGGTACTCGTTGTAGAACCCGGCAGCGCCAGTGCCGACAGTTTTGCGACCAGTCTTCGCCAAAGCCCAGTGGCGGTAATCGCCCGCATCGAGAATGACCAGATATTGCTCGACCCGCGCACTGTGTTGCCGGGTCAGGATGCTGCGGTTATCGAGGCCGTGAAGTTCGCATTGGAGCGATCCGGCAAATGAGCCCAAAACGTCGCAGACGCCCGAAGCCAACATCCGAGCAAGGCTGGGAGGCCAGTTCTTCCGGTGGTGTTGATGCTGTTGAAATCGAGATTGATCTTCACGGTATGAGGGCGGTCGAAGCCGATACTGCGATCAAGATTCACCTGCAGCGATGCCACAACGCTCGGCTTCATATCGCCAAAATAAATCATGGTCACGGAACTGGCGTGCTCAAACAGATCACCCGCGACACGCTTACGAAAAGCGAACTCGTCGTGCGCCACTATCCTGCCTCATGGGGAGATGGTGGAGACGGGGTGACTATCGCCGAAATGAACTACGGTGGGCACAAGGCGTTCAACCGGCGCTCCAACAATTTGATCGTGCCGAAGGCGCTGCCACGAAGGTAGCGAACGCCAGTTTTGCGACTGGCAACTGATCGAATGGCGTAACCTGTGTTCAGGCAGGAAATCGTCTCTCCGCTTCCTATATCAAATCTAGTTTTGCAGACCCCGTAAATGACGCTATTTGACCGACGAAAACAAGAACTTCAGGATCGTATCGCGCCGTTAGCGACCCGAATGCGACCCACCAATCTTGATGAATATGTGGGCCAAAAACACATCCTGACACCGGGCAAAGTACTGCGCCGAGCCATCGACGAAGATCGTCTGCCGTCGATGATTCTCTGGGGACCTCCTGGCAGTGGTAAAACCACGCTGGCACGGCTGGTTGCCGGTGCCACGAATTCACATTTTGAGCAGTTGAGCGCAGTTACATCTGGCATCAAGGACGTGCGAGCCGTGATGGCGCTGGCTGGCGATCGGCTCGGGCAAACAGGTCGACGAACGATTCTTTTTATCGATGAGATTCACCGATTCTCGAAGTCGCAGCAGGATGGGCTACTTCCCCATGTGGAAGACGGAACAGTAACGCTGATCGGTGCCACTACGGAGAATCCGTCGTTCGAAGTTATTTCACCACTGTTGTCACGTACTCGGGTATATACGCTCGAACCGCTCCAGGACGAGGACATCACGGAAATCATAGCCCGAGCGATAGCCGATGAAGATCACGGTCTGGGCCGTGACGGAGTAGCGCTTTCTGATGATGCCCTGCATTTCTTGCTGCGTGTTGCGAACGGCGATGCCCGGTCGGCGCTCAACACTCTTGAATTGGCGGTTGAATCGACGGAGAGAGGTGAAGACGGGAAGATCGCAGTAGAAGTCGAAACGATGGAAGAGTCAGTGCAACGGCAGTCGCGCTACGACCGGCTCGGCGACATGCACTACGACACGATTTCGGCATTCATCAAGACGATTCGTGCTTCCGATCCCGACGCTGCGCTGTACTACCTTGCTCGAATGATCGACGCGGGCGAAGACCCCGTGTTCATCGCTCGGAGGCTCGTTATTTCAGCTGCTGAGGATATTGGGCTAGGCAATCCAAACGCGCTCGCCGTGGCGATGGCGGTTCAGCAGGCAGTGAGTTTTGTTGGCATGCCCGAGGGTCGAATTCCACTTGCCGAAGCGACGATTTATCTTGCCACCGCGCCGAAATCGAATTCTGCTTATAAGGCGATAGACAAGGCGCTTGAGTTTGTGCGTAGTTCAAGGGACGAACCAGTCCCTCAGCATCTGCGAAACGCGCCTACTCCTCTGATGAAGAATCTTGGTTACGGGGAAGGATACGAGTACCCGCACGATAAGCCAGGGCACTTCGTTCAGGCCGATAATCTGCCCGAGGCGATCAAGAGCACCCGCTTCTACGAGCCGGGAAATCTTGGGGCCGAGCAGGCGATACGAGAGCGGCTACTCGCATGGTGGGGCGAGCGGTACAAGGATTCGTCGCCGGGGTAGCCTTGGGCACGCCAAACAGTGCGCCTTAGTCGACCTGCCTCAACGCCGCCCAAACATTCCTGACACCCATTCGCTGGCCGTACAGCAGCAGCCCGGCGCGGAACACGCGGGCACTGAGCCACATCAGAAATACTCCGGAAAGCGCCGTGATCGCAAGTCCGATAATGATCTCGTAGGTCATGTGGGTCCCACCAGCCATTCTCATCATTGATGCTGTCGGTGACGTCAGTGGGAAATACGTGAGCACTCGGGCGATAATGCCGTCCGGGTTCGGGATAATCAAAGCCGCTCCGTAGATCGGGATGATCGCTGGGATTATTACTATCGCCGATATCTGGCTGGCTTCACGAACAGTCGTCGAAGCTGCGCCGATCGATGCCATCAACGCCTCAAATACGAAATACCCGGCGAAATAGAAAGCGATCAGCAGAAGCACAAGATCGATTTCAAGATTCAGCGCCGAGAGTCCTGAAAATTGGCTGCTGATCTGTGGAACAGTGATTACTACCGCTGTAAGCCAGATAGCGATTTGAACTAGTCCTGCAGCACCCAGACCAGCAATCTTTCCGATCATTATCGATAGTGGCGAAGTCGAGGTGATGAGCATCTCGACCATTCGATTTTCTTTTTCTTCGGTCACGCTCTGTAGCAGCGCCCCGGTGCCAACAAAGATCGAAATCAATAAAAGCATTGCGAATATGAACGGCGGTGCAGCCTTAGCAATTTCGTCTTTCAGGGTTCCCGACGATTCAGTACGTCCTTCGTCGTCGACGGTGAACAGCACATATTCCGCCGGATTAAGTATGCGGGCAACAAGTTCTGGTTCGAGCGATTCGTCTGCTACCGCGGCGCGAAGGAAGTTAAAAAAGCCATCACCCGTGGAGTCTTCCGAGGCGAGACCTGAGCTCTTCCGATACCAATCGACACGGCCGGTTTCAATGTAATCGGCAGGAATCAGGAATAACGAATAGGGCTTTAATTTCTTCGCTACCCAGTAATCTGGTCCCATCCGCAAGGTTGTCGATGCGTACCACGCCTGGGATCCTGCCAAGCGATTCGGTTAAATCGGTGTTGTCCAGATACCCGATTTGATCACCGGAACCAATGCCATCGTCATCTCCAGACAACGTATCGATGACCCTAGGCACGAGGAAAGCAACGATGAGTATCACAAGTGGAACGCCCACTGTGAAAATTCGCCAACCAGTGCGTTTTATTTGGCGTTTGAACTCTTCTTCAAAGATGACGCGAGCGTTAGCCGTGTTGCCGATCATTGCTCACCTCCTCGATGAATATGTCGTTGAGAGAAGGGAGCACCTGCTCGAATCGTGAGAGTACGATGCCGTTGCTTGAATATGCGTTCAGAATCATTTCCGGGGTAAGTTCATCGCTCAGACGATACTCGACCTGGCCGCCTCGACCAGCATGCTTTTGGGCACCGGATAATCCGTTTGGATGTGATGCCGCTTCGACCACCACTGCGTTTGCTCCTCTGGACCGGCGTATCTCTGCGAGGTCGCCAAAGAGAATCAATTTGCTATCGGCGATAAGCGCTACCCGCTCACACATTTCTTCTACGTCCGACAGTACGTGCGTGCTAAAAATGACGGTCGCACCGCGGCCTTGTTCAGCCGTTAGTATTTCTTTCATCAGCTGTACGTTCAGAGGGTCAAGTCCCGCGAATGGCTCGTCCAGAATTATCAGATCGGGATGATGAATGAGTGATGCAACGAACTGAACCAGCTGTGTCATTCCACGCGAAAGGCCTTCGACCTTCTTATCGCGATGCTCGTAGAGCCCCACTCTGTGGAGTAGCTCTAAACCGCGATCCAATGCTTCGGATTTTGACAGTCCCCGTAAACGACCCAAATACCGAAGAATGCTTGAAGCTTTTTCTTTTTTCAGCAGTCCACGTTCTTCTGGCAGGTAGCCAACACGTGACATCGCTTCGTCTGCGGTCAGACCATCGAGCATCCGTATTTGGCCCGCATCGGGACGCAGAATGACAAGTGCCGTTCGGATGGTGGTTGTTTTACCAGACCCATTGGGGCCAAGAAAGCCAAAAACATCGCCTTGTTCAACGTAAAAACGACACGTCATCGACAACTGTTTTGTTGCCGAAACGCTTCGTCAGACCTTCTATTTCAAGAGCATAGGTCAATTCAGTAACCCGTCTTTTTAGAGCAAGAAACGCCGCAAGGTCGCTAGATGGCTAGGAGATTTCGTTCATCACTCGATCGAGGGCCGAAATAGCGAATTCGTAATCTTCGCTCGATACACCATAGTGGGTCACGATCCTCAGATCCGAATCACCACCGTTTATGTATACGCCTTCTTCTTTCATTCGGGCTGCGATTTCATTACCGGTGTGTGCCGGAACATTGAACCTGATGATGTTGGTCTGGATGTTCTCAGGATCGACAGATATGCCCTTCATCTCGGCCATTCGCGATGCAATGTGGCGGGCACTGTCGTGGTCTTCCTGCATTCGGTCGATCATTGAGTCTAACGCGACGATACCCGCCGCTGCAACGATACCGACCTGACGCATTCCCGATCCCAGCATCTTGCGCCAACGGTCAGCCTCGAGAATGAAATCCTTCGAGCCGACAACGATTGAACCAATTGGGCATGCGAGGCCTTTGGAAAGACAGAACGTGGCGGTATCGACGTGTTCGGTGAGATCGGAAGCTGGGACACCTAGCGCAACAGCTGCATTGAAGATGCGAGCGCCATCTAGATGAACATTTAGGCCTTTTTCGTGACCGGCATCGGCCATGGCCTTCATCTGCTCGGCGTTAAGAGCCCGACCACTTGAGGCGTTGTGCGTGTTCTCGATGGTCATCAGCCGTGTGGGAGGTTTGTGATAATCCCGGGGTTTGACCGCTGCCTGAATAATTTCAGGTTCAAGAAAACCAAACGCATCAGTCTTGATCGGATATAGAACCACGCTGCCCAGCACCATCGTGCCACCGGCTTCTGCGTTCATGATGTGGCACTGATCACCAACCAGAACCTCATCACCGCGTTGTGCCTGGGCAAGAACAGAAACCAGGTTTCCCTGCGTGCCAGAAGAAACGAACAGTCCGGCCTCTTTGCCCAGCAGGTCGGCGGCTTTTTGCTGAAGTTCGTTTACTGTCGGGTCGTCGCCGTAAACATCATCGCCAAGCTCGGCGTCGTACATTGCCTGCCGCATCTCGGGGCTGGGGTGTGTGACTGTGTCGCTGCGTAGATCGACTCGGATCATACCGTTAGTTCTCCTGAACGGAAAGGTTCTTAACTTAAAGGGAAGCTTCGTACCGATTTCTATTTCGACCGGCGATTCTAACCGTCCAATGACTCCGCGCCAACGGTCCGAACGTATACTCGAATGAGACTTTCAGAGCCGACGCCCGGCATTAAGAGCAAGATCGACTAATTTGACCACTTCCCCACCAACCGAATCGAACAGCAGCGGCAAATCGAAATTTGCCGATCCAATTCCGTGGATCATGATGCTGACTGCCATCGTTTTGGACCAGCTTACAAAGTGGCTGACAATTCAGAACCTTGCGGTTGGGCAATCGTGGCCAGAAACAGGATTCTTCAGGTTCACTCATGCATGGAACACGGGAACAGCCTTTTCGTTGTTTCAGGGCCAGGGCGACATTCTGACGTGGGTATCGCTGGGTGCCGTCGTCATTTTGACGTGGATATACCGTTCAATCGATAACCCGTCGTGGCTACTGCGAATTGCTTTCGGAATGCAGTTCGGTGGTGCGATCGGCAACATCATCGATCGTGTTCGAATCGGGCATGTAACCGACTTCATAGACGTAGGGCCGTGGCCGATATTCAACATCGCCGACTCTTCGATCGTGATCGGAATCGGCCTAATGATTTTCTACTTCTGGTTCCTCGATAAGGCACCAGAAAAAACTGATGCCGATCCTGAGACGGCGGAAGAATCCGTTGCTGAATCTTCCGCTGTAGTCGAGGCGAGCGCACCTAGCGTATCTGCCGAATCGTCCGAGCCTGCCGTCGCAAAAACCTCGCTCGAGTCTAACGAATAGTCGAGTTGAGAAAATCCTGATGGAAATTACAGTATCTGGCGGACGAGCCGGACAAAGGCTCGATGTGTTTGTATCCGAGCAGTGGGACGAGGCAAATTCACGTTCCGATGCCCAACGAATTATTAAAGCTGGTGGCGTTTCGGTCGATGGCAAGGTTGTTTCGCGAGTATCTGCAAAACTCAATGAGAATCAGCTGGTGCGAGTCACATCGAAGTCTGATGTCGTTGAAGAAACGATCATCGCCAGCAATATCCCTCTAACGGTCGTTTTCGAAGACGACCACATCGCCGTTATCAACAAACCAGTCGGAATGACCGTTCATCCGGGAGCGGGTCACATCGATGACACGCTTGCGAACGGTGCTATCAAACGCTGGCCCCAATTGGCCGGGATTGGCGAACGCGAACGGCCGGGAATCGTTCATCGGCTCGATCGTGACACCAGCGGGTTAATGGTTATTGCCCTCACCGAACAGGCATACACCCGGCTTTCCGAAATGATCTTCAACCGCGAAATCACACGAATCTACACAGCACTCGTTCACGGTGTGCCGGATTCTCGTGAAGGTGTTATCGACGCTCCGATCGGACGAAATCACCACCACCGCACGAAACAGGCCATCGATGAAAATGGCCGGCCGTCTCGCACCCATTACAAGGTCGATTTCGAAATCGGCAATTTTTCGTTCCTCGAAGTACAGCTCGAAACCGGTCGTATGCATCAGATTCGTGTTCACCTGGAGGCCATTGGGCATCCCGTTGTCGGCGATCAGGTCTACGGTAAACGTGCCAGTTCGATGATCAAAAACCTGAATCGACAGTTCCTTCACGCCTCGAAGCTGGAGTTTGTTCATCCGGTGACTGGCGAGCAATTGTCGATCGAGTCAAAACTCCCCACTGATCTTCAACACGCCCTCGATTCACTCGCCTAATCGTCGTTACGATTTGTAGTTACTAACGTTCCCTATCATCCCAGTCGCTGCTAAAGTTTTTCGAATGACAAGCCCAACCACCCCGGTTCGAGTCCGCTACGCGCCCAGCCCAACCGGCATCCCACACATCGGAAATATCCGCACTGCTCTGTTCTGCTGGATACTCGCCAAACAAACTAAAGGTCAGTTCATCGTTCGTATCGAAGACACCGACCGCAGTCGATACGAAGCCGACGCCGAGAAGGCGATTTTTGACTCGCTGGATTGGCTTGGACTTGATTGGGATGAAGGCCCCGGCAAGGGTGGTCCGCACGCTCCTTATGTACAGTCGGAACGCAAGCAGACGTATATCGAAGCGGCACACCGACTAGTCGAGTCGGGTCATGCCTACTTTGACGACACGACTCCCGAGCAACTGCACGCTTTACGTGAGCGCCAGCGCGCAGCCAAGCAGCCGCCTCGATACGACGGACGAGGTCGGCACCGAAGTCCTGAAGAGATCGAAGAGTCTCGCAAGGCAGGACTGCCGATTACGATCAGACTGAAAGTCCCCGAACACGGGGCTGTTTCATTCATCGATACCGTGCGTGGCAAGATTACGTTCCAGCTAAAAGAGCTCGACGATTTCGTAATTCTGAAGTCGGATGAGATGCCGACCTACCATCTGGCCCACATCCTTGATGATCAGGCGATGGGCATAACCCACGTCATCCGTGGTGACGAATGGATTTCGAGCACGCCTCGGCATTTGTTAATTCACCAGGCACTCGGAATCGAGCCGCCAGAATATGTTCACGTCCCGCTGATTCTCGGCAAGGACAAGGCAAAGCTGAGCAAGCGTCACGGGGCTACATCAGCCCTCGAATATCGTGATCTGGGATTCTTGCCCGACGCCGTGTTCAACTTCATGAGCCTGCTCGGTTGGTCGCCTGGTGACGACACCGAAGTAATGAGCCGTGATGAGATTGTTCGACGATTCAGCGTCGACAGGATCAACGATTCCCCAGCCACATTCGACTCCGAAAAGCTCGAATGGATGAATGGCGTCTACATCCGCAACATGTCTGAAGATCAGCTAATCATTGAGTTGCTGCCGTTCATGGAGCGACCCGAAGCCGAGGGAGGCATGCCTGATTCGGTGGCACGTCCGCTCGATCGTGATTATCTGAAAACGATTATCCCACTGGTACACGAACGCCTGAAGTTGCTGACCGAAGGCACAGATACGCTTGATTTCTTCTTCGCCGACAACGTGAATCCAGCAGCGGAAGACCTGCCGGGTCGCAAGATGGACGCCGAAATGACCAAGCGGGCGCTTACCGCTGCTCTCGAACTCTGCAAGACAGCATCGCCGTTCGAGCCAGAGCATCTGGAAGCCGAATACCGTGCGCTTGCCGAAAAGATCGAGATGAAGCCGGGTCAGCTTTTCTCGCCAATTCGAGTTGCAACAACCGGTAAATCGTTCGCCCCTCCTCTGTTCGACACGATGGCTGCAATAGGCCAGGAACGGTGCGTTGAGCGGATAGAAAAGGCCATTGGCATACTACGTTCGGCCGCATCAACTACGGCTGAGTAGGTATTAACCGCAGAAACTCACATTGACCTTGCACTGGGCTACTACCTATACTTGAAAGTAGCGCATCTGCAATTCAGATGAATTTTTCAGGTTGGCCTCGAATCCCGTGGTCGCCAAATACGAATCAGGAACACCGTTGGTAGAACTACGAATCAACGAAGGCGAGAACTTCGAGGGCTTTCTCCGACGCTTCACCAAGCGTGTACAACAGGAATCAATCATTTCTGAGGCCCGACGACGACAGCACTTCGAGCCGCCTTCCATCACTCGAAAGAAGACTGCAGCAGCAAAGCGACGCAAGAGCGTCAAGGCAACGCTGAAAAATATGTAGTCAGAAATCAAAGCTCACTTGTGAGTTTTGGTTTGTATGCGATAGCACCCCGTTTATTACGGGGTGTTTTTGTTTAACGTGATTGTGGTCGGGTGCCTCGCTGGCGAATAACCGTTAATTTCACATCCGTTTAACAATTAACCCCGCCTAGGCGGTGATTTTGTTGGCGGGAGAGGCGACAATAGATTTCACGCTCGCGTAGCGAGCTTCTGATCGACCCAGTTGCCTGCCTTATTGGAGCATCTAAATTGAAGTTCGGGATTGTTGTGTTCCCCGGTACATGGAGCGAGAAGGACACCCACCACGCGGTTTCCGGAGTGCTGGGTCAAGAAGCCGAGTACATCTGGCATGGTGATGAAGCGCTGAATGATTACGATGCGATCGTACTGCCCGGCGGCTTCTCATATGGCGACTTTCTGCGATCAGGCGCCATCGCCAGCCACTCCCCTGTGATGGACGCAGTAAAGGTGTTCACTGAGCGTGGCGGGCCGGTCATCGGCATCTGCAACGGCTTCCAGGTTCTTTGCGAATCGGGACTTCTACCCGGAGTGTTGATGCACAACGACCATCTTGAGTTCCGTTGCATCTGGACCGATCTCAAGGTGGAGAACGACTCAACGATGTTTACTTCTGGCGCAACCAACGGCCAGACGCTTCACATCCCGATGTCGCACGGTGAAGGCAATTTCCAGGCCGACGAAGCGACTATCGAACGGCTTGAAGGCAACGGCCAGATCGTGTTCCGATATGCCGATGCCGAGGGCAACGTGACTCCCGAGATCAACCCCAACGGCTCGATCAACAACATTGCCGGGATCGTCAACGAGCGTGGCAACGTGATGGGCATGATGCCGCATCCCGAAAAGGCGTGCGAAAAGCTTATCGGTGGTGACGATGGCAACATTATTTTCAGCTCGATGATCGACACTATCGTCGCTTCACTGGCGTAACCAATCCAACAGCAACTCTTCCACAGTTTTTCAGCACACGGAATTATTCATTCATATGACGGTAAGCCAGGAAACACTCGACGAAATAGCCCTTAGTCGCGACGAATACGAAGCGATAATCGTTCGGCTGGGCCGAGAGCCAATCTCACTCGAACTCGGATTGTTCGGGGCGTTGTGGTCGGAGCACTGTGGATACAAGCACACCAAGGCGTTGCTTCGCACGTTGCCCAATACTTCGGATCGACTTCTGGTTGCCCCCGGTGCTGAAAACGCCGGTGTCATAGATCTTGGAGACGGCCTGGCGGTTGCCTTCAAGATCGAATCACACAACCACCCGTCTGCCGTCGAGCCTTTCGAAGGTGCAGCTACCGGCGTTGGCGGAATTATTCGCGACATCTTCGCAATGGGTGCACGACCTATCGCCCTCCTCAATTCGCTTCGATTCGGCCAGCCCGACGACGCACGAACCCGTTACCTGATCAACGGCGTTATCGGCGGCATTTCTTCTTACGGCAACTGCATCGGCATTCCCGACGTTGGCGGCGAAATATTTTTCTCTGACACCTACAAAGGCAACCCGCTGGTCAACGCCATGTGTGTCGGCCTGATCGAAGACGGCAAGATGGCAAGCGCTTCGGCTAAAGAGCCGGGCGATTTGCTGATTCTGGTTGGTGCCGACACCGGTCGAGACGGCATTCACGGTGCTTCAGGACTCGCATCACGAGCGTTCGAAGAGCAGGCCGAAATGCGTTCTGCTGTTCAGGTCGGCAACCCCTTCCTTGAGAAGGTGCTGATCGAAGCGTGTATCGAGTCACTCGATCTGCCCGGCGTTGTTGGTTTGCAAGACTGTGGAGCAGCCGGCATCACTTCGGCAGCGATCGAAATGGCCGAGCGTTCGGGCATGGGCCTGAAGTTGATTATCGACCAGGTTCCACGACGAGAAGAAGGCATGACACCTTACGAGGTGATGCTCTCGGAATCTCAAGAACGAATGCTTCTGGCTGTTACGCCTGGACTTGAGGTTCCGGTATTCGAGCTGTTCGAAAAATGGGACCTCGACGCCACGGTTATTGGTGAGTTCGAAATGGGCGAAGACGTCCGTATTTACGATGAGGGCGAGGAAGTCAGCTCGACGCCGGTGATAACCCTGACCGATGCTCCTGAGTACAAGTTCACAGGCACCAAGCCCGACTGGTTGACCGTCCTTCAGAACGCCGATCTTTCAGCAACTCCGCTGCCTTCAGAATCACCTGCAAGCACGTTGCTGAAGATGCTTGCTTCCCCAAATATCGCCTCACGATTCCCGATCTACCAGCAGTACGACTACCACGTGCAGACCAACACAGTTGTCGAGCCCGGTGGTGACGCCGCTGTGCTTCGCCTGAAGGGTTCAAAACGTGGCATTGCGCTTTCAACCGACTGTAATGGCCGGATTTGCTACCTCGACCCAGAAGTAGGCACCGTTATTGCGGTCGCTGAGGCGTGCAGGAACCTCTCGGTTACAGGCGCAACGCCTGTTGCGCTTACCGATGGCCTCAACTTTGGCAACCCGGAAACTACCGATGTGCAGTTTCAACTCACCGAGTCGATCGCTGGCATGAGCCGTGCGGCCGAGGCGTTCAACATTCCGATCGTTAGCGGTAACGCCAGCCTGTACAACCAGTCGAACGGGATCGACATTTTCCCGACTCCGATCATCGGCTCACTGGGCCTGCTCGAAGATGTTGAGAAGCACGCAACCGCCGGGTTCAAGTCAGCAGGCGATGTGATTGTTTTGCTGGGCACAGACTCGGTGTGGGACGGCATCGATGGGCTTGCCGGAAGCGAGTATTTTGATCTGATTCATGGCAAGGTCGAAGGCCAACCACGAATTGATCTCGATCTCGAAATTCGGACTCAGGCGATGTGCCGTGAAGCTATAGAGAACGAACTTGTGGCTTCGGGTCACGATGTATCCGACGGCGGAGTTGCGTGTGCAATTGCCGAGAGTGCAATCATCGGCAACATTGGTGCTGCTATTACCGAAGCACCTGGCGATCGATGGGACGCAGCGATGTTCGGCGAGACCCAGTCCCGAATCATGCTGAGCGTGAAGAACGAGAATCTGAGCGCTATTGAAGCTTTGGCTGCTGCCCAGAACGTACCGATGGTCGTCATCGGAACAGTTGGCGGTGATGCGATCACGTTTGGTGGCGACGACATCACGGTTCCTCTCAAAGACGTCAGTGACTCTTGGGAAAATGGCTTCAACCGGGCGACGTCTGACTAAGCACTAATGACTCCAACGCAAACCGATGTCTCGTCGCTAATCGACCGATACGACGCGCTTTTCTTCGATTCGTTCGGCGTTCTAGTAAACGGCGTAGACGCGCTTCCCAGTGCTATAGATCTTGTTGACCGCATGAACGCCGAGGGTGCGAACTATTTTGTCGTCACTAACGACGCATCCGCTTCGCTGGCAACGCGAATCAAAAAGTTCACTCGCCAGGGACTCAACATACCAATCGAACGCATCGTTAACTCGGGTGGACTAATCGCTGGGTATTTCGAACAGAACGATCTCGCTGGCAGGCCGACCCTCGTGCTGGGCACGCAGGATGCGAAGGACTACACGACAGCCGCTGGCGCGAAGCTGGTGGAACTCGACGGCGAAACAGAGCCAGATGTGGTCGTGCTTGGCCACAGTGGGCCGCACGACTGGGAATCAACGCTCAAATCGCTGCTCACGCTGTTCAGCCGTAGGTTCACCGAAAATAACCCCGTCCAACTCGTACTTCCGAATCCCGATTTCATCTACCCAAACGGACCCGGCGTATTCGGATTCGGTGCCGCTGCATTCGCAGATCTTCTCGAGCAGGCATTAAAACGCCTTCACGGAAACCACCAAGCGTTGGTCGCATCTAAGTTGGGTAAGCCGTATTCACCGATATTTAATGAGGCAATCAAACGAACAGGCTCTAAGAATGTTGTGATGATCGGTGACCAGCTGGAAACCGACATTCTGGGCGCTAATCGGGCGGGGATCGATTCGGCCGTGGTTTCTACTGGAATCAACCGGAGAATTACACCCGACGAGTTCGCTGAAGTGGCAGATGAGCTAACTCCTCGGTATATTCTTGCTTCTCTGGTATAAAATTACGAATTAGAAGAACGTCAAATAGATAAATCGACGCGAGTGCCCGCTGGTGCTCGCGTTTGCTTGTGGTTCCGACACCTAACAAAAATGCCAACATACGTTTACAAGTGCGCTGATAACGGCCACATTTTCGAATTAGTTCAAAAGTTCAGTGCTGACAACGGCGCCGAGTGCACAACCTGCGGCAGTCAGTCGAAACGTCAGATATCTGCACCCACCGTTATCTACAAAGGCTCAGGTTTCTACACCACAGACTACGGTTCTGGATCGGGCAGCAAGCCGTCGAACGGTAGCAAGTCAAGCAAGAGCGATTCTTCTAGCTCAGATTCTTCCGACTCGTCGTCTTCTTCTTCTTCGTCTTCTGAGAAGAAATCTTCCGATAAAAGCTCCAGCAGCAGCGATAGCGGAAGTTCGGACGGCAGCCACTCGCACGGCGCTGGCAGCCACACCCACTAAGGGTTTCGAGCTGAAATGCGCGCTGTAATCCAACGGGTCAATCGAGCCTCGGTAACTGTCGAAAACGAGATTACGGGGTCGATAGATCGCGGATTATGTCTGCTGATAGGGATCACCCACGAAGATACCGCAGACGATCTCAAGTACATCGTCGACAAGACTCTAAACATGCGGATATTCCCCGATCCAACGGGTGATTCGGGGTTCGATGAGTCGGTTCAGGACATTGGTGGCGGACTACTGCTGATAAGCCAGTTCACGCTTTACGCCGCGACTCGAAAGGGTCGGCGTCCGGGGTTCACCGCGGCAGCACGTCCTGAGATGGCAGGTCCGATGTTCGAGCAACTTGTCGATGCGTTTCGATTCAGCGGGTTACGGGTTCAGACCGGCGTGTTTGGGGCGATGATGAACGTCGAGATCGAGAACGCTGGGCCAGTGACGATAATTTTGGATTCAGCGGATCGTAACGCCCCGAGAAAAGGTTAGCTTACGTAGCGGGCGATACTGCAAGCAAACGATTTCCTTTCCCGACGTCTATCGGCTCTTCAATCCCTGCTGCATCTAGCACCCAAATACGGGAATTGAACGCCTCCGGCAGATCGATAGCCCCATTGGGTTTGAGCACTTTCTCCACGTCCAGAATCGCCCCGCTAATCACGATTTGTGAACTATCGGGTGACCAAATGTAGTGGGATTCAGCGTACTGATCGAAGAAAACCTGAACGAACAGGAATTGATCCGAAGTGACCTGTGTAACGAGCGGCGTTAGTTCACCCGATTCGATATCGATCACAGACCAGATATGAGCCAGATCTATCTCCGAAGAATCTTCGATAATCGCCAGCTTTGAGCCATCGGGTGACCACCAGAAAGCCCTCACTTCTCCTTCGTGAAGAACCTGTTCCTCGGCGTCGTCAAAGTTGAATATCGACAGTGTGTGGAACGCCGCTCCAGAAGACCGCGCTATTGCAAGATTACGACCGTCGGGCGACCAGCCAAGCCCCACCCGCGTATCGCCATCACCAATGATTTCGTGGGTATCCAGATCGCCTACATTTGTGACAACAATCAAAGTCTCGTCAGAAATGGTTTCAATATGAGCGAACGCCTGGCTATCCGGCGACCATGATGGCGAGTTAAACGAAATAGAGCCCGTTCCTATCGCTCGAGGAATACCACTTGCCGCGCCATCGACTTGAATCAGATAAAGCCCGGCATCCTGATGCACGAGTATCGATGATCCGTCGGGTGCCCAGTTGATGTAGAGCGGAGCGCCCAGCGCAATGCCCTTCGGCACTTCACCCGAGTACGATCCCAGCAGCATGCTGCCGATTCCGAATTCGCCACTGGTAGTGAACGCAATACGATCGCCCAGAGGAGACCATGCCGAGAAATGAGGCACGCCGGGGCCTACGCCGCTCTGAGAAGTGGGATCGATGGCCAGCGTAACTACCACACCGTTTCCATCTGCGTCGGCTCTGTGAAGCGAGCTCTCGCTGACGGCGTTTCCCACAATCAGGAAGGAAGAAAACAGCACACTGCCACCTTCGGGCGACCAGACAGGGAAGGTGTAGCGGAACTGTCCATTCACGGTAGATCCATCACCCACCGTTGCCAGTCCTGACCCGTCGGGATTCACTGTGAATATCGATCCCTCGCCGTCTTCGAATGCTATGCGGTTGACGGGTCCTACAGCGATTGCTCGCTGCGGGAGCGGTGCCTCTGTTGGGAGTGGTTCGGCTACCACGATCACCGGAGTCGGGGCGGGATCATCGACCATGGCGAGCTGTGTGGCCGCAATCGTCGTAGCTGAAGCTGCCTGCTGCTCAACAATGTTTTCCAACATCTGCTGGCGCTCGGGCTCGAACGCAACCCAGGTCGCTGTGGCGTCGGCTGGAGCGAACGTCGCCGTTGGCATAGATCCAGCGTCTGACTGAGCCGAATCACCACCAGACGCCGAATCAGAACAACCAACGATCAGAACGGCAATCAATGCTCCGGTTAGAGCGATTGCGATCAGACGGCGGTTTATTGGCAATGGAAATACTTTGTAGGTTTGGAGTTGAAAACTCACTACGTGCGCTGCTACGTAATAAACCGGCTGCCGGGTTCGTTGAAACCCAGCCAGACACTGCCGAATCGGTTCGATCGTGTTAAGCGTGTTTCGTTTCGTAATCGAGCGAGATATCCATCGCTCGTGGCGAATGGGTCAGGGCACCGATTGAAATAATATCGACACCGCTTTGGGCAACCGCAGCAACGTTTTCGAGCGTGATACCGCCTGAGGCTTCGATTGTGCAATCGGCTGCGATCTGGTCAACCGCCGTACGCATGTCATCTGGCGACATGTTATCGAGCATTACGATGTCGGCACCGGCCTTAGCGGCTGCGATTGCGGCTTCTATCGATTCGACCTCAACCTCTATTTTCAGTGTGTGAGGCGCCCTTGCTCTGGCGCGTTTGATCGCCTGGGCAAGACTGACTCCTTCACCGGCCAGCGCGGCAAGGTGATTGTCTTTGATCAACACGCCATCAGCGAGGGTCATGCGGTGATTTCGACCACCGCCGATCGAAACGGCATATTTGTCGAGTAAACGAAGTCCGGGGACGGTTTTACGGGTATCGGTTATAGATGCTGACGTCCCGTCGACGGCGCGGATGTACTCATCGGTGAGAGTAGCGATGCCACTCATTCGCTGGAGAAAGTTAAGAGCGGTGCGTTCTGCGGTAAGTATCGACGCCATCGAACCTGAGATAGTGGCAACAATTTCGCCACCTTCTACCCGATCGCCATCGAGTAGTTTCTGCGTGAAGATCAGGCTGGGATTTACCCTACGGAACGTTGCGGCTGCCACGTCGAGACCTGCGAGAATTCCTGGCTCCTGTGGAACCAGTGCGGCATTTGCCTCAAGATGAGACGGTATCAGAGCCGCAGTAGTGACATCAGCACCAACGGCATCCTCATCCAACGCACGATCAATGAACACGTCGAGTTCTCTTGGCGTTAGAAGCATCTGTTTCTCTACGGGTCAGGCGTTATTGGTGAATTCGGGAAGATCGATCTAGACAGCGAGGTCGAGCATTCGTTTCAGGGCAACTTCTGCGTTGCGCTGAGTTTCGGGCTCGACTTCGATACGGTTGATTGCCAATCCGGCCATGATGCCTTCGAGAACCCACAGCACGTATGCCGGGTGAATTCGGTACATCGTGGCACATGGGCAAACGACAGGATCGAGACAGAAAATGTCCTTATCGGGATTCTCTGCTGCAAGCCTGCGAACCATGCTGATCTCAGTGCCGATGCCCCACGATGACCCAGCAGGAGCATCGCTGACCATCTTGAGAATTAGCTCGGTCGAACCGTAGATATCGGCCGCCGCAACAACTTCCTGCGTGCACTCGGGGTGAACGATGATCGTCGTTTCGGGGTTACGTTCTCGCGCCGCATCGATCTGGTCGACAGTGAAGCGAGTGTGAACCGAGCAGTGACCCTGCCAGAGTAGAACCTTGGCGTCTCGTATCTGCTGGTCAGTTAGGCCACCCTGAGGCAGGAAGGGATTCCATACTTCCATATCGTCAGCCGATATACCCCTGGCGATGGCGGTATTGCGTCCAAGATGCTGGTCGGGAAGGAACAGAATCTTTTCGCCACGTTCCAGCGCCCAGTCGAATGCCTTATCGGCGTTCGATGATGTGCAGACGAGCCCGCCGTTTTTGCCACAGTGAGCTTTGATTGCCGCAGCAGAGTTCATATAGGTGATCGGGATAACCCGTTCGGTGCTGCCGAGAACACGTTTGATATCGTCCCAGGCGTCTTTTACGTCGCCTGCGGTTGCCATATCGGCCATGGAGCAGCCGGCTGCCATGTTGGGAAGCAGAACGTTCTGATCGGGGGAAGTGAGGATGTCGGCCGTCTCAGCCATGAAGTGAACACCACAGAAGATGATCCACTTGGCGTCTTTCGTCTCGGCTGCCATCTTCGACAGCTTGTACGAGTCACCGGTGAAATCGGCGTATTTGATTACGTCGTCACGCTGATAGTGATGTCCAAGAATAACGGCTTTACTGCCGATTTCGTTCCGGGCGAATTCGATACCTTCAGAAATCTCTTCAGGAGTAAGTTTCAAGTAGCGGGTTGGCACTTTCTGCCATCGAACCCCGGCCTTGAATTCTTCTTCAAGAGTTTTAGTTCGCAGGTTGCCATCAGTCTGGCAAAAAGCCGACTGTTCCAGCTCCGTAATCGGGATGGTGGTCTGCTTTGTGAACGCAGTCGTCATACGACCGGGACCTTTTCCTTTTTCACCTTAGCTTCCGCTTTCAGCAATCTTGCCTCGAGCGAAAATGGTGAACTATCAGTTATCTCAACTTGAACGGTATCGCCTGCCTGCGGAACAGGCACGCCCAACCCATCGAGCACGTTTAGATATATAAGTTTATCGCCTCTATTACGACCGTGCAGCCTTCCGCGCTTACGACCTTCTACGAGTACGTCATATTTCTGGCCGATAAGAACAGCGTTCTTTCGCCCCTGAATTTCTCGCTGCAACTCGTCAACCGTGGCTTTACGAGCCTTTTTGACGGCCCGTTCAACATCGTCGGTCATCTTACGTGAGGCGAAAGTGCCTTCTCGATACGAATACTCGGATATGTGAACTTTTTCGAACTCAACGGCTCTCAGGATGTCCACCGAACGCTCAAACTGCTCGTCGGTTTCGTTCGCGAATCCCACGATTAGATCGGTTGTGAGGCTCACTTCAGGCATCATTTCCTTGATCAGTGCCACCTTATCGAGGTACTGGCCGCTCGTGTATCCACGTCTCATGTTCGCCAATATCGTGTCGTCGCCGGCCTGGAACGGCAGGTTGATGGTTTCGCACACTTTTGGCAGATCTCGAACTGCTTCAAGTATGCGAATCGACATATCGTTTGGGTGAGATGTAAGGAACCTGACTCGTTCGAGTCCACTTATATCGTTGACCTGCTCGAGCAGATCGGCAAGGTCCATACGGGGTCGCAGGTCGTGACCGTAGGAGTCAACGTTCTGACCCAGAAGCGTGATGTCTTTGACACCGCGGGCTACCATCATTTCGGCTTCATGAATGATCTCGAAAGCAGACCGGCTGTTTTCTCGACCTCGGCGATAAGGAATGATGCAGAAGGTGCAGAACTTGTCGCAGCCGTGGACGATCGGGATGAACGATGCAACGTTGGGGTTTTCGGGCACTGCCCCACTCAGGCAGCCTTCCGGATCAAGACCATGTCGCATTCCTGCTGTTTCGAGAATCGGCTCGAATTCTTGCGGTCTCGCCCAGACATCAACGTATGGGAAACGGCGTTTGAGTTCAGATTGTTCTGGGCCGACCATACAGCCCATGACTGCGATCATGCGATCGCTGTTGCCCTTCATGCGCTTACCAATTCGGCCGAGCATACCGGTTGCGGTGTCTTCAGCAGACTGGCGCACGACGCAGGTGTTGAGCACCACGACGTCGGCTTCCGCTATATCGTCGGTCGACTCGAACCCCATATTTGTAAAGCCGCTGGACAAGCGTTCAGAATCAGATGTGTTCATCTGACAACCAACGGTCCAAACGTGATAACTGGGCAATCTAAAAACTATTCGCTATCAAAGTGCGATTCGGGGCTTCTTGCTGAAGTTGCGTTCAGCCCGATCACGACTTTGTGAATGATTTAACCAACTAATAGCGATATAGGATATCTCGCCAAACGGCTGCGCACCAGAATTCGAAGGCATTATTACGTTGTAATGTGCCCACACCGGGTATGATTCGTCGGCGAATTGGAACTGGGGGGCTGAAAGTTCTTTCGTACTTACCGATTACCAGAGGAGTGTCGAACTTAGTGGCAGATCAAGTAAATGTTGGACTTATCGGAACCGGATCAATGGGTTCCGAGCTGGCGCGAGCAGTATCCAGAGGCGATGCGGGTTCGGCGGTTATCGTTGGGCTTTTCGATGAATATGCGCCTGGCCGTTCTGCGTTGGCGCAGGAGCTTGGTTCGAACGGTGGTACTGCCCCGGCTGAGTTCGATGACGTTGCTGATTTGATTGCACTTCCGGAGCTTGATCTCGTTGTGGAGTGCGCATCCCAAGTTGCCGTATTTGCTCACGCGGAGAGTGTTTTATCAGCTGGTAAGTCGATGCTGGTGATGAGTTCTGGGGCCCTGGTTAATGCGGAATTCATGCGTAAAGTAACGGCTGCTGCTGCTGCAACGGGAGCGTCGATTTACGTTCCATCGGGTGCGGTAGGTGGTATCGATACTCTGCGAGCCGCTAAGCCACTGCTTGAATCGGTGACTATTGTTTCGACGAAGAAGCCCATTGCGCTGAGTGGAGCGCCGGGGTTTGCCGACTGGGAAGATGTCGATATCACTGAGCCGACTGTGATCTTCGAAGGTTCGGCTACGGAAGCGGTTGAGCTATTTCCCGCGAACGTCAACGTGGCGGCGACTGTGAGCCTGGCGGGTATTGGACCGGATGCGACTCGAATTAAAGTTCTTGCCGATCCTGATTCACCGGGCAATGTTCACGAAATCAACGCAGTAAGCAAAGCCGGGAAGTTTTCGTTTCGGTTCGAAAACATGCCGCACGAAACGAATCCAAAGACGAGTTTCCTGGCGGTGCTGGCAGCGATAGAAACGCTGCGATCGATCTGCGACCCGGGGCTGCGGATCGGGACATGAACGGCCACAGTCAAACACATAGCGTGTTTGCAGATATCAAAATATTGTTATCGATTGCCCTCGTCGCCGTCGCAGCAGTCGGATGCTTGCTCGCGTCCGAGCCCGAAACCCCAGAGATTCCGGATTTTCCAGACATTCCTTAACTTGGACTTTCAGAAGCCAGCGACAGGGCACGGGTGGAGCGAACGCTTCCGTGGGTCGTTGTCGAGGAAACCTGTAGTGGTATCGTCAACCGGAATCCGATCATCGAATTCGCATCGGTTGCTGGCACTGACCAGAGTGAAACTACCGAAAATCTTGAAATAAACGAATACTCGGGTGAGGTTTGGAAATCCTCACGGCTTCTTATGGATTTTCCTGAAGGATCGAAGCATCCTCGTAGTTTTTACGCAACGATCACCTACTACGAAAGTGAAGGATGGGCTTCGTTCCAGCACGATCAGTTCGGATCACTCGGTTTTGAAACGACACCGCTGGATTCTGCGTTGATTGTTCAGTCGAGTCCAAACGACTTCCCGCCCTTTGACGAACGGATGAGCGATCAGATATTCGTAATCGACGATCGAGTTGTATCGCAGATCGTAGTGGCTTACGGGTCCGATGTGGAACCGATGTGTTCTAGGGACGAGTTGTACGACTTGGCCGAACAGCTCGTCGCGGGCATCAGGTAACAACGGCCGTCATCTTGAACGCCCACATTGTCATCCTGAACTTGCTCCGAGTCCCGAAGTAATCGGGGATTCAGGATCTGTGCCCACAGCCGGAATCAACGTTTGAGTTCTGAAGCCCACGTTCATGCCGCCATACGTGATTGCCACGGCGTCGGACACCTCGCAATGACAGAGGCAGACGCGTGGCGGCTCTGGCTGATGCTTGGAAATGTGGCTACTCTGGATTTCTCCCTCACACCAGCCCTCTCCCCATGGAGAGGGGGGTAAGACACGGCACATCAGGGCCATCTAGGCCAAAAACAAAAGTGGCGGAGGGTGCGGGATTCGAACCCGCGAGGAGGCTCAACACCCCCAACCCGCTTAGCAGGCGGGCGCACTAGGCCACTATGCGAACCCTCCGCGGAAGATGTGCCAGTGCGAACTACATTCCAATATAACTTCACACTGCCCTATCGGCAAAGGAGTTTTACGTGAGTCTCAGTGGTTATTTTATTAGCCGACGTTTAAGCAGGTGTATCGCAAGGGGCCACATCACCCCGGTTAGCACCACTATGTAGATCGCTGCCCACAGATGAGTGATATCGAGATTTCCGAGTGCGAAACCACGTGCGATGTGCACTCCCGTCGTTAGCGGCATCGCCCAGGCAACCGGCTGTATCCACTCGGGAAGTACCGAAATTGGGAAGAACGCACCCGAGAAAAAGTACATCGGTGTGGCTACCAGCGTAAACACCAAAGTAAGGAACGTCGTGTGCGGAGCCACTGCTGAGAACAGGAAGCCCATAGTTCCGAACAACGCACCAACCATTACTACTGGTATCAAGATTCCAATCGCCATCCAGCCATCGAGCCATCCGAACAACACTGCAACCACTGCAACGCCAATGGTCGTCATCAATGCTCTTGTAATCGCCCACAGAATGTCGCCAAGCGTTATTTCCAATACTGTGATCGGAGTCGTCAGTGCGGTTTCATATACGTCGTTGTCTATGCGGTTGTAGGCGTTCCATGACGTTTCAAAAAGCGCGTGGAACATCGCCGATCCCATGATGAGTCCTGGGGTAACGAACTCGGCGTACGAATCTGCGCCTTCTACTTCAGTAACGAGTTTGCCGATGCCGAAGCCAACCGCCACGAGTGCGACAACCGGCTCGATCAGCACCCACGTCATGACGAACTTCCAGTAGCGAACGAACGCGACCGCATGACGCAGCCATAATCCGCTTACGCTTCGGCGCCTTATGCCGGGAGCTGGAATTGCGAGATTCATTATCCGTCCCTCAATTCTTTTCCTGTAATCGCCAAAAATACGTCTTCTAGATTTCCAGCACGGTACGAAGTTCTAACACCCTCGACATCTGACAGACCCGAAAGATCGGGACGATCGCCATTTAGTCCGGTAACGCTTACCAATGCGCCAACCTCACGGAACGTCATTCCACGTTCGGTCAGATATTCCCTTACGGTTCTTAGAGATGCAGGCGCAACCCGAAGCTGTGCAACTTCCTTAGGAGCGTGCCGTTCGATCATCTGGTCGGGAGTTCCCTCATCGAGAATCTTGCCGTGGTCCAAGATCGATAACCGGTCACACAGAATCGTTGCTTCTTCCATGTAGTGGGTCGAAAGAAGCACGGTTACCCCGGCTTCTTTTAGTACGGCCAGTTCTTCCCAGACTCGGTTTCGGCTTTGGGGATCGAGCCCGGTCGATGGCTCATCCATCACGATCACGCTCGGGCTACTCATCATCGAACGGGTGATTGCCAGCCGACGTTTCATGCCGCCTGACAGTTCGTAGACGTTTGCCTTGGAACGATCACGCAGTCCGAAGAACTCAAGCACTTCATGCGCTCGATTTTTTGAATCTTTTCTGGATAACCCGACCAAGAATCCATATAGAAATAGGTTCTGGAACACGGTCAGGCCGCCGTCGAGTCCGTCATTCTGGGTCACAACACCCATCACTTCTCGCACGGACCGGCTGTCCTTTACAACGTCGATCCCAGCGACTGTGATTTTTCCCGAATCGACCGGAGCTAGCCCGGCGAGCATTCTCATCGTCGTGGTTTTACCCGCTCCGTTCGGCCCTAACAGACCGTATGTTTCACCAGCCTGTACGTTGAACGTAATGCCATCGACGGCCGGGATGTCGCCGTATAACTTGCGGATGTTGTCGGCGCTAATCACTGAGCCGTCTGGATTACGCAGGATGTCTATGGTCGATTTAGATTCAGCGGTCAAGTTGCCTCTTCACGCCGGTCGTTCCGACGAAATGCGATAACAAATAAAACTCGGATCCCGGTACTAACTTGCCGGTTGCTCTGGGCTACCAGCGCCGGGGGTTTCGCCTATCCACACTTCCCCACCCTCGAACAGTTCTTTCTTCCAGATCGGAATGATCTCTTTGAGTCGATCCACAAAATATAAAGCCGATTCGAATGCTGGACGTCGATGGGCTGATCCGACCGCCACGACCATGCTCGTTTCGCCGATATCGACTCGTCCCGTGCGGTGAGCGATGGCAATCTTGCCCAGTTCCCACTTGCTCCGCATTTCACTAATAACCTCGGCGATCTTGTTCTCGGCCATCGGCTGGTAAGCCTCGTAGTCGAGAGTGATCACATTACGACCTTCGTTGTGGTCACGGGTTATGCCCAGAAATGTCACCACGGCTCCGTCAACGCCGGTGGTTACGAACTCGGTCAGCGGTTGTTCGTCTAATTGGTCTGGGGTGATGAACACCCAGTCGGAGTCGGTCTTTATATCCCCGGATCCGCCGCTTACCGGTGGGATAAGTGCGATCTCGTCTCCACCTTTCACAGACTGATCACCTTTTACGTACTCGCCGTTCAACGCCAGCATCACCGATGTACCCGGTTCGGGGTCGCGAGGCGACGCTTTTCTTGCGGCCAGAACTGCATCGTCGACTGTCATGCCGCTGGTGGCAGCAATGCGAACGGAACGTGTGCCCGCCCGCTCGCGCAGCACTGCGAAGTACAGAACGTTAATTTCTGAAAGTTGTTGATCGTCGTTGGTCAAAGAAAACGCCAGCCAGCCAGATGGAAACAGTAGCCATGTGATCTCGCACAGGCCTCATTACGTGTTCGGTGGGAATCAGATTACCGCCGAACCACCCTTACCGGGTGCGCCCCATGTCACCAGAACTGGTGAGGTTTAGAGCCTATTTCGATAGATTAGATTCAATATGCGGATCTCCTAAGAGCGGATACGAACGCGAATCCCTTTGACCTGCACCAGAATCCCAAATACAATTTTAGGTCGATTGTGTTGAACTCTTGCGATAGGTGAGGGTTTGAGCACTTCAATTTTCCGCCGTCTCCCTAACTACGGCACGGAGTGATATCTCGAATGGTTCGAATCCGCCTTAAACGTGTTGGTGCAAAGAAGCACCCGTTCTACCGAATAGTTGTCGCTGACCAGCGAGCCGCCCGAGATGGCGCCTTCATTGAGCAGATCGGCACGTACGATCCCTTCCCGGACCCCCGAGAGATCAAGATCGACGAAGAAAAGCTCAACAAGTGGCTCGCCCAGGGCGCACAGCCTTCCGAATCAGTTGCAGATCTTATGCGCTCCAAGGGACTCCTCCCGAAGATTGAAACTGCTCCAAAGGTAGAGACCCCTAGTGGCTGAGCGTGACGACGAAGCTACAGTAAACGAAGCCGACGCCGACGATTTGTCGCCGATCGATTCGATGCGGGAGATGATTGAATACATCGCCCGTGCCCTCGCCTCGAACCCGGATGCAGTTTCTGTAACCGAGGAAGAGGATGGCGACCGTATCTTCCTTCACCTTTCCGTCGACGATCAGGACAAGGGCAAAGTTATCGGCCGTGACGGTCGAGTTGCCCAGTCGATGCGCTCCCTGCTCAGGGTTGCAGCAGTCAAGGCCGACACACGTGTCAGCCTCGAAATCGACTAGCCTGCCTCCTTTTGGGCAGCGCTAGCACTTCCACAACCATGACCGATTTAAACAATCGTTCCGAATCTTCCGCAGACGACGATTTGGTTGTGGTGGGTCGCGTCCGCCGTCCAACAGGCATAAAAGGCGCCGTGCTCGTCGAGGTTTACTCCGGTGATACCGGCCGCTTTATAGTGGGCGATGTGGTTATCGCCGATGGCAAAGAGTATGAAATTGTCGGAACCGGCAAATCGGGCAAATCGGTGAAACTAACGTTCGCCGAGATCAACTCGATCGATAAGGCCGATCACCTTCGAGACCTTGAACTATCGGTGCCCGCCGAGTCGTTGCCAGAAAATTCGCCCGGCGTTTACTACCACTACGAAATCATCGGAATCGGTGTAGTTACGATCGATGGGCAGAAGCTGGGAACGCTAAACGAGATTCTCGAAACCGGCAGCAACGACGTCTTCATCGTGTCCGAAAAACGCGCCAAGGGTGAAAAGAAATCCCCCGAAATTCTAATACCGGTGCTCGATGGCGTAATCGTCGAGGTCAACAAAGAGACCAACACGATGACGATCGACCTGCCCGAAGGAATTCTCTAACGCCGGCATTTTCGGTAAACTTGGTTTTTCAGATCGCCCGGATCACGCAACACATCACTCAGAGGATGGAAGTCTGAATGTCAGGTCACTCTAAATGGAGCACGATCAAGCACAAAAAAGGTGCTGCCGACGCTAAACGCGGTCAGCTCTTTACGAAGCTCACAAGGGAAATCATGGTTGCTGCACGCAATGGTGACGCCGATCCCGAAATGAACTTCCGCCTTCGACTGGCTGTCGACACCGCTAAGACGTTGAACATGCCGAAGGACAACATCGACCGAGCAATAGCTCGTGGATCCGGTGTTGGTGACGATGCGGCGATCATGGAAGAGATCAGCTACGAGGCGTACGGTCCCGGCGGAGCAGGAATCATTGTTCAGGCACTGACCGACAACAAGAACCGAACAGCTGCGGAAGTACGGGCTAGGATCACAAGAGGCAACGGCAATTTGGCCGGTGCAGGTGCGGTTTCATGGAACTTTGAAAACAAAGGCCTGATAACCGTGAAGGTACTTGAAGGTGATCCGGATGACATCGCACTTGAGATCGTAGATGCAGGAGCCGAAGACGTAGATGTTGATGGCGATACTGTCTTGGTCACCGCACCTTACGAAGAGTTCGCACAGGTAAAATCTGGCGTCGAAGCCCTCGTTGGAATCGCCGTCGAAAGCGGTGAGGTAGCTCTCGTACCCACCACCCTTGTGCCTCTAGACGATAAGGCTGCGTTGCAAACACTTCGTTTGCTCGATGCTCTGGAAGAGCTCGATGACGTTGCGAAAGTCTACTCAAACGGCGATTTCTCTGACTCTGTACTCGAAAAGTACGCCAGCGACGATTAGTCGGCT
>Ga0115002_10000780_pt1 | contig 44897 bp, 53 predicted proteins | sample ArcticOcean_MG_C_8_FD_89576 | JGI IMG/M metagenome (GOLD analysis project Ga0115002, IMG submission 89576) | Marine microbial communities from western Arctic Ocean - ArcticOcean_MG_CB11_86 | ecosystem: Environmental > Aquatic > Marine > Oceanic | place: Arctic Ocean: Canada Basin | collected... | reverse complement strand
TTCCGTTCAACGGACGTGACTGGAACAGCCAACTTGGTAGACGCCGAAATGTGTATGCCTGGCGACAACGTTCGCGTTGTAGTCGAGATGCACAAGCCAATCGCTATGGATGACGGCGTTCGCTTCGCTATTCGCGAAGGTGGCCGAACCGTTGGTTCAGGTGTTGTCACGAAGATTGTCGAATAGTAATGAATTATATCGGCGGGAGCTCGTATGGGTTCCCGTCGTTTACCGCACATAGGGGCGTAGCTCAATTGGCAGAGCGCTGGTCTCCAAAACCAGAGGTTGAGAGTTCGATTCCCTCCGCCCCTGCTATTTGCGGATATTGTGTTGATGTTTTTGCGGTAGTCTCTCAGGCGAGCTGACTAATGTCGAAAGAAAAGGCCGTTTCGTCCGGGTCATCCGGATCCTCTTCCTCTGGAAGTTTGTTTTTACAGGGACTTTTTCAATATAGTCCTTACAAACCCAGTCAGGGGAGGGTTGTGCGCCAAGTTACGTGGCTAGCAATGGCAGTTGTCGCTGCTTTGGCTGCGTTCCAGTTGTACATCGCGTTTGGTGGCACTGGTGGTGGAACGAAAGCTTCCGGTTTAGCTGCACTGCTTTGTGCTGCTGGTATTTGGTTCAGCTATCGCACTGTCAACTTTGCTCGTTTTGCAGACTTCTTGATTGCTGTGGAAGCAGAGATGAAGAAGGTTTCGTGGCCCACAAAGGAAGAGCTTAAACGGAGCTCTTTCGTGGTGATCATTGTGGTTCTACTGTTGGCAGCCGTATTGTTCCTTTTTGACAACGTTTGGACGGCGCTCTTCACACTAATCAAGTAGGCACACCTGCGAGTAAATGCAATGAGCGACGATACAGAAAAAGTCGACGAAGTTGAGTCCGAAGTGACGGCTGACGAAGTTGCAACTGATGAAGTTGTGGCGGAAGAGTCCTCGGTGGAAGAAGTTGTTACTGAAGAAGTCGCCGCAGAGGTGGTTGAGTCCGAGCCAGTTTCGGAAGAGCCAGTAGCTTCGGACGCAGACTCTTCGGAAGCAGACGCTTCGGAAGCAGAAGAAGCAGAACCACGGCCCGCACGAGTTCGGACGGGTCCGATTGAAGAAATAATTGAGGAAGAAACCGATGGCTCGGATCAGCCGAAGCAGTGGTACATCCTCAAGGTGCAAGTGAATCGCGAAGATTCCATCCGCGACGCCTTGGCTCGACGAGTCAAGATTGAGGGGTTGGATGAGTTTTTCGGCGATATCATTGTGCCGACGGAGGACGTTGTCGAGTTTACCAAGAGTGGTAAGCGGAAGGTTGTGAAGCGGAAGCTTTACCCGGGATACATTTTGGTCCACATGGTGATCAATGATGACTCCTGGTTCCTGGTCCGCGAAACACCTGGAATTGGTGACTTTACCGGTTCGGCCGGCAAACCGACTCCGATGGAAATGCACGAAGTTGAAAGGATTCTACAGCTCACGAACCCTGTCGTGGAAGACGAAGACGATAAGCCGCGGGTGAATATCCCGTTCGTTGTTGGCGACCGGGTTCGAGTGAAGGAAGGTAACTTCGAAAACTTTGAAGGTGCAGTCGACGGTCTCGACGAAAGCAACGGTCGCGTGATCGTGATGATCAACATTTTTGGTCGCCAAGTTCCAGTGGAATTTGAACACTGGCAGATCGAAAAAGTTTAAGGCAGCACAAGTAGAATCTCGACGATTGCTGGTTATCCAAGTAGTCGTTGGTTTGGAGCGAAACAATGGCAAAGCAAGTAACAGGTGAAGCGAAGTTTCAAGTACCCGGTGGGCAGGCAACGCCAGCTCCTCCGGTCGGTACTTCGCTTGGTAAGTTCGGGATCAACCTCGGACAGTTTGTACAACAGTTCAACGATCGAACAAAAGAGTATGCGGGCACACCGATTCCGGTTGTCGTGACGGTGTACAACGATCGATCGTTTGATTTTGAAACCAAAAGTCCTCCTGCTGCGGCACTGCTAAAGATAGCCGCGGGTATCGCCAAAGGTTCGGGTGTCCCGAATCGCGATAAGGTAGGCACAGTTACTCGGGCTCAAGTCGATGACATCTGTGAAAAGAAAGTCAAGGATTTGAATGCCCGCGATTTAGAGCATGCTCGGCGCATGATTGAGGGAACGGCGCGGAGTATGGGTTTAATAGTCGTCGACTAGATGTCAACAGACTTTCGCACCAATGACTACGGATCGGTGGGTGCGGAAAAAACACAAAGCGAAACAAATCATGGCTAAGCGTTCAAAGCGTTATAACGAGTCCGCCACTAAGGTGGACAGCGACACCCCTGTTTCATTGGCGGAAGCTATTCAAATTGTGAAGGGCTTCACCAACACGAAGTTTGACCAAACGGTTGAAATTCACATGCGATTGGGAATTGATCCTAAGCAAGCGGAACAGCTCATTCGCGGTTCGGTTGTTCTACCTCACGGTATCGGCAAGACCCAACGCGTCGTCGTATTCGCCAAAGGCGATATGGTAGCCGCAGCGGAAGAAGCTGGGGCCGACGAAGTAGGTCAAGAAGAACTGGCTCAAAAGATCAAAGGCGGCTGGACTGATTTCGATGCCTGTATCGCAGCTCCCGACATGATGGGCCTAGTTGGTCCGCTCGGTCGAGTGCTCGGTCCGCGTGGTTTGATGCCCTCGCCTCGCGCCGGTACGGTCACCCCCGACGTCGCCAAAGTCGTTAAAGAATACAAGGCTGGTAAGGTTGAATTCCGAAACGATAACGGTGGAAATGTTCACGCAGTCGTCGGCAAAGCAAGCTTTGACGATGCTCAACTAGCTGAGAACATTCAAGCCTTTATCGATCTCATTACGGGAATGAAGCCTGCGAGCTCCAAAGGTACCTATGTGAAGGGAATCGCAATCTGTGCCACGATGAGTCCCGGGGTTCGAGTTGCCGCTTAGGTGTTCGAGATCTCGGCTGGTATTGGATGAAATAACCTCTCACTGACAACGGCAAGAGCCTAATTATGAGTAAATACCTAAAAGACCTGATCGCACAAGATCTCTCCAAGCGACTCGACGGTGTCGATGACTTGTTGTTGGTCAATGTAGTCGGAATCGACGCCAATAGCACTGTCGAACTTCGCAAGCGATTGCGAGAGAAAAACATCAGCTTGTTGGTCATTAAGAACAGCCTGGCAAAGCGAGCCACCGAAGGCACGCCTTTGGCAAACGCTTTTGAAGGTTGTATTGGTACCAATGCGATTATTTGGGGTGGCGAAGATTTGATCTCGCTCGCCAAAGAAGTAATCGAGCTGGACAAAGACAAAGCGTACAAAGCGTTCGAGCCACGTGGCGGAGTGATGGATGGTGAACATCTGACAGCCACTCGTGTCAAAGAGATTAGCAAGTGGCCAAATCGCGAAGAGCAGTTGTCGATTTTGTCCGGCATGCTCGCTTCAGCTTGGTCGCAGATATCTGCTCAGCTGTTGTCACCTGGTGGGAAACTGGCCAGCCAAATCGAAGAGAAATCCAAAGGCGAAGAATAGTTTGCCCGCGGTGGATGCCCGAGAGCCTTATTGCCTGAAAGCTTTATTGCTCGACAAGCGTCTTGATACACATTGAAAATAACAATTGCAGGATGCGATTCGGAAAAAACCGAAATACGGAAACACCGAAATATATCGTTAGGGACCAAAAGTTTCAGTAGGGGAGCGCGTTGGAGGTCATGCGTGCTCGTTCGACCCTCTAATGCACATTTGTGAGAAAGGACATTTAAATGTCTGAAGAAGCAGCAGTAATCGAATTTTCCGCACAGTCCAAGGATCTTGGTGACAAGATCGCTGGATTGACTTTGAAAGAAGCTAAAGAACTTAGCGACTACTTAAAAGAAGAGCATGGCATCGAGCCCGCCGCTAGTGGCGGTGTCATGATGGCTGGTCCCGCTGTTGGCGACGAGGACGCTCCTGCTCAAACCGAGTTCGACGTTGTCATGACTGGTTTCGGCGACAAGAAGCTGGCCGTTGTCAAGATCGTCAAGAGCATCACCGGCATTTCGCTGATGGAGGCCAAAAAGTTGGTCGAAGCTGTTCCTGCGACTTTGAAAGAAAAAGTTTCGCAAGAAGAGGCCGACAAGGTCAAAGCCGAAATCGAAGAAGCCGGCGGATCTGTTGAGATCAAGTAGTTTCGCATGGTAGCCAGCGATGTCGAATGACTCGTGATGCTACAAACACACCCCCCTGAGCAACTGCGTAGCGCACAGGTCTAGTTCCTGTGCGCTACCTATAGCGAATGGCTGCTATTAAAAGTTTGAATACCAGCTTTTGTTTGTTTGTCCTCACTCTGTGGAACCGGTGCGCGCTCGCAGCGCTGAACTTCCTCTCCTCTCTCTTATTCCAAATCAAGCAGGTCTTGTTTGAATTGTTGGATTGGGATCGATGGGCGGGCAGGTTTTGGCGGCGAGGTTTCTTACGTACCGGTGCTACTGCCTGAGCAATTCAAAATCGCAACATGCCGTGGATGGCGCGTGTAGCGGATTTGAATGGAGTGAACGACGAATATCCAAACTGGGTGATAGCCATGGATTGGCGATCCACTCTTATACGTCAGGTCGATAGAGGTCACGGGAAAGTAATTTCCCCCTTCATCTAAGGAGTAAGACAGCATGGCTGTCCCATCAGAACGACGTCTTCAACCCACGAAAGTCCGCAAGTTTGGTGGTAGTTTGGATTCGGTAGCAATGCCGGATTTGACGAAGATCCAGACGGAGAGTTACGCCGCCTTCCTGCAGGATTTTTCGTCGTACGATAAGCGTAAAGATGCGGGACTCGAAGGTGTTATGCGGGAAATTTTCCCGATCGAGAGTTACGACAAGCAAATTACGCTGGAGTACCTCCGATACGATCTCGGGAAGCCGCGATACACTCCGAACGAGTGCCGCCAATTGCGTTTGACGTATGGACGTCCCTTCCGAGTTTGGTTGCGATTAAACAAAGAAGAACCTATCGAGGAAGAAGTATACCTCGGCGACTTGCCGGTAATGATGGGTGGTGGCGAGTTCATCATCAACGGTGCCGAGCGCGTGGTTGTCAGTCAGTTGCACCGAAGTCCGGGCGTGGACTTCGTCATGGAGCAGGACGGTACGTCGGATCGTAAGCTTCCTAGTTGTCGTGTTATTCCCGAACGCGGTAGTTGGATTGAAGTCAACGTGACCAAGAAGGACATTCTTAGCGTTCGCATCGACCAGAGCGGTAAGTTCTCCGCGGTTACTTTGTTGCGAGCGATGAGCCCGAAATACAGTACCGACGCGGATATCATCAAAGCTTTTTACGAGCCGAGTATCGAGAAGATCGTCGACGGTCGCAGCGTTGTGAAGGTCGAAGGCAAGATTGCTGTCGACGACGTCGTCTATCCGGTATCCAGCGAGAAAGCTGGCGAGATTATCGTCGAAGCTGGTCACAAGGTGACCAAGAATGCTGCCGAGTTGATTTGCACCGTCGGTGTGAAGAAAGTCGAAGTCATCGATGCTCCCAAGTCGCCGTTGATCTTCAACAGTTTGGCCGAAGACAACACGTCGAGCCACGAAGAAGCGTTGCTGCGAATTTACCAGCGACTGCGTCCTGGTAACCCACCGGCGCTCGAAAAAGCTCGCACTCTGTTCCAAGAGAAGTTCTACGACGTGAACCGATACCGATTGGGTCGCGTTGGTCGCTTCCGCATCAACCGAAAATTGGAGCTTGGCGTTTCCGAAAAGGAAATGACGCTTCGACCCGAAGACTTGATCGCATCGGTCGCCTACCTCATCAATCTGTCGGTTGCAGGCGGTGCAGAGATCGACGATATCGATCACTTGGGAAATCGTCGACTTCGAACGATTGACGAATTGGCTTGCGACGAATTGCGAAAAGGTTTCTTGAAGCTTCGTCGAACCGTCCAAGAGCGAATGAGCTTGAAAGACGCCGACGACATGACGCCGCGGAGTTTGATTAACCCCAAGAGTATTTCGGCAGCGATCGAATACTTCTTTGGTCGGGGCGAGCTGTCGCAGGTCGTCGACCAGACGAACCCGCTATCGCAGTTGACTCACGAGCGACGATTGTCCGCTTTGGGTCCAGGTGGTTTGAATCGAAAACGAGCGGGCTTTGAAGTTCGCGATGTTCACATTTCTCACTACGGTCGTATCTGTCCGATTGAAACACCGGAAGGTACGAACATTGGTTTGATCTCGAGTTTGGCGATCTACGCCAGCGTCGACGACTACGGATTCTTGGTGACGCCTTACCGCATCGCCAGCAAAGGAAAGTTGACAGACGAGGTCGTTTGGTTGCGAGCTGACGAAGAAGCGGAAGCTTACGTTGCTCCGGCTGATACGCCTGTGAAGGACGGTGTGATACAAGCGGGACCAAACACAATCGCTCGTTACCGCGCTGACTTTGAGATTGTTCAACCCGAGCAAATTGATTTCGTCGATGTGGCACCGAGCCAAATGGTCGGCGTGTCGGCTGGACTGATCCCGTTCCTTGAGCACGACGATGCTAACCGGGCCTTGATGGGCTCGAACATGCAGCGTCAAGCAGTACCGCTACTGGTCGCCGAGCCGCCGATTGTCGGTACAGGGATGGAGCTGGAAGTTGCTCGCAACTCGAGCATGGTGGTTCGAGCTCGCAAGGCAGGCAAGATTACGTATGTCGATGCTAGTCGTATTGAGATTGGAAACGACGTTTATCCCATGGCGAAGTATCAGGGTTTGAACGAGCGTACTTGCTTGAACCAAAAGCCGATTATTAAACTTGGCGACAAAGTCGAGAAGGGTCAAGTTATCGCGGATGGAGCGGCAACGTTCAAAGGCGAGTTGGCTCTGGGACGAAACGTCTTGGTCGGCTTTATGTCGTTCGATGGCTACAACTATGAAGACGCGATTATCATTAGCGAACAGCTAGTGAAGCGCGATACTTATACTTCGATTCACATCGAAGAGTTCGATGTCGAGATTCGCGAAACGAAACTCGGTCGCGAAGAGTTCACTCGAGATATTCCCAACGTCAGCGAAAAGGCGTTGCGAAATTTGGATGACAGCGGGATTGTTCAAGTTGGTACTTTCGTGAAGCCGGGAGATGTCTTGGTTGGTAAAGTATCGCCGAAGTCGAAGACCGAATTGACTCCGGAAGAAAAACTGTTGCACGCGATTTTCGGTCGAGCTGGTGAAGACGTGAAGAACGATTCGTTGGAAGTTCCTTCCGGAATCGAAGGTATCGTTATCGATACCCAGAAATTCTCCCGTCGCATGAGCCTCAGCGAAGATGAGCGAAACCGGTTTGAAGCGGAATTGAAAGAGGCGGAAACCGAAGGTAATGAGCGAATCGCTCAGGCATTCGGCGACATGATCCAAGAGATGGAAGCTGTCATCGGTAAGACGATTACCGACGAGGACGACAATCCACTCACTCGCGATCAGGACCCAAAGTTCATTTCCGAGCGAGCTCAGAATTTCCGCTTGGATTCGATCACGCACAACATGCGTAGTGCAGATCGGATCAAAGAGTTGGAGTCGATTCACAAGGAGCATTGGGCGGACATTGAATCGGCCCTCGACAAACGCGATCGCAAGCTCAACAGCATGAAGCGCGGTGACGAGCTTCGCAGCGGCGTGTTGCAGATGGTGAAGATCTACATTGCCACCAAGCGAGTCATCTCGGTGGGTGACAAGATGGCTGGTCGCCACGGTAACAAGGGTGTGATCGCCAAGATTCTCCCTGTGGAAGACATGCCGTTTTTGGAAGATGGAACTTCGATCGAAATCATGTTGAATCCGTTGGGCGTACCTAGTCGTATGAACGTGGGTCAGATTTTGGAAACGCACCTCGGATGGGCGGGATCGAAATTAGGATTCCAAGCGATCACTCCGGTCTTCAACGGTGCTTCCGAAGAGATGATCAATGATTGTCTGGAAGAGGCAGGGTTGCCTCGGCATGGTAAAGCTCGACTGTATGACGGTCGAACGGGCGAAGCGTTGGGTCAAGAGACCACGGTTGGCTACATTTACATGTTGAAGTTGCACCACTTGGTAGACGACAAAGTGCACGCTCGCTCGACAGGTCCTTACTCGCTGATTACTCAGCAACCTTTGGGTGGTAAGGCTCGATTCGGCGGTCAGCGTTTCGGAGAGATGGAAGTTTGGGCTTTGGAAGCTTATGGAGCCGCTTACATCTTGCAAGAGTTGTTGACAGTAAAGAGCGACGACGTCGAAGGTCGCACGAAGATTTACGAGTCGATGGTCAAAGGCGAGAATACGTTGGAGGCGGGCACGCCGGCTAGCTTCGACGTTTTGACCAACGAGATTCGCGGCTTGGCTTTAAATATGCAACTGGAAAAACGTCGGGTCTAATCGAGCGACTTTTTTCCGCCTGTAGAGTTCCAAATAAACGAGAGCACTGGCACCGGTTCAATTCACTCGGTGATCCAAATAAAGGAAATGGCATATGTCCGGCGAAAGCTCTTCCTACGATCGAATTAACGATTATGCGTCCGTCAAAATCAGTTTGGCGCGACCGCACGACATCCGTAGTTGGTCCTTTGGCGAAGTAAAAAAGCCAGAGACGATCAACTACAGAACGTATCGTCCAGAAAAGGACGGTTTGTTCTGCGAGCGAATTTTCGGACCTGAAAAGGACTGGGAATGTGCCTGCGGTAAATATCGTGGCATGAAGTACAAAGGGATGATTTGCGATAGGTGTGGCGTAAAAGTTACGCACTCCCGCGTTCGCCGTAAGCGAATGGGACACATCGAACTCGCCGCTCCCGTAGTTCACATCTGGTTCTTCAAAGCAATGCCCAGTCGCCTGGGTAACTTGCTCGATATGAAGACCACCAGCTTGGAAAAAGTAATCTACTTCCAAGACTATGTCGTCGTGGACGTCGGTACAACCGAACTTGAACGACAGCAATTGCTGACCGAAGAAGAGTATCGGGCGGCTAAAGAACAATATGGTGAAGGTTCCTTCGATGCCGATATGGGTGCCGAAGCTGTTCGCAAATTGTTGATGAGTCTAGATCTCGTTGCTCTTTCCGATCAATTGCGAGCCGAGTTGAAAGAGACGAACTCGAAGCAAAAGAAAAAGGACTTGATCAACCGTCTCAAGATCGTCGAATCGATCCGCGACAGTGATAACAAGCCCGAGTGGATGGTGTTGGATGTGATTCCCGTCATTCCACCCGATCTACGTCCACTCGTATTGCTGGACTCCGGCAACTTTGCGACGAGCGATCTGAACGACCTTTATCGTCGGATTATCAACCGCAACAACCGTTTGCGAAAGTTGGTCGACTTGAACGCACCCGAAGTGATCATTCGCAACGAAAAGCGAATGCTCCAACAATCGGTCGATGCGTTGTTCGACAACAACCGCTGTAAGCGACCGGTACTCGGTAGTAGTAACCGACCGTTGAAATCTTTGACCGACATGATCAAAGGTAAGCAAGGTCGTTTCCGTGAAAACCTGCTCGGTAAACGTGTCGATTATTCGGCTCGTAGTGTGATCGTTGTCGGCCCGACGTTGCGTTTGCATCAGTGTGGCCTGCCCAAGAAGATCGCCCTAGAACTGTACCAACCATTCATTATCCGCAAACTCAAGGAACTCGGTCACGCCGATACCATCAAGAGCGCTAAGAAGATGCTCGAGCGGAAGGATGAAGAAGTTTGGGATATCCTCGAATCGGTTATTCAAAACCACCCCGTGTTGTTGAATCGTGCTCCCACACTTCACCGTATGGGTATTCAAGCATTCGAACCAACTTTGGTCGAAGGTAACGCAATCCATCTGCATCCACTGGTGTGTAAAGGATTCAATGCAGACTTCGATGGTGACCAGATGGCGGTTCACTTGCCGCTGTCGATCGAAGCTCAAGTCGAAGCTCACACGTTGATGATGTCGACGAACAACATTTTCGCTCCGTCCAACGGCAAGCCGATTATGAGTCCGTCGCAGGATACAGTGATGGGTTGTTACTACATCACGATTACGCTGCCGAACCGCATGGGTGAAGGAATGATATTCGCGACGTTGGATGAAGCCGATGTGGCCTTCTCCCAACGAGTGATCGATCTTCATGCCAAAATCAAAGTTCGCCTGCCTTCGAATCAGCGAGTGGATTCTGAAGACGGCAAGACGATCGAAGGAGCGTTGGTCGATACGACTTACGGTCGCGTCATGTTCAACATGATGTTGCCGACTGGTATGGACTACTACAACGAGCCACTTCGTTCCGGCGACTTGGCGACGGTGATTTCGGACTGCTACCAGCGATTGGGTCGCAAAGCGACGATCAATCTGTTGGATGATATGAACCAACTCGGTTTCCGCGAGAGTACTCGAAGTGGTCTTTCGTTCGCGACCGACGACTTGGTGACGCCCGATGATAAGGGAAAGATCATCGGCGAAGCTGAGAAGAAAGTAATGAAATTTAAGAAGCTCTTTGATCGCGGTGTGATTACCGACCAGGAGCGATACAACCAGGTGTTGGATACGTGGACTCACGCTCGTGAATCGATCACGACGAAGATGATGTCCGCTATGGAAACGGATTACCGCGGTGGCCTCGGCTACGTGAACCCAGTGTTCCTGATGGCTCACTCTGGTGCTCGTGGTGGTGTCGAGCAAATTCGACAGCTGGCTGGTATGCGTGGTTTGATGGCGAAGCCGACTGGTGAAATCATCGAGACACCAATTAAGGCTAACTTCCGCGAAGGTCTGTCGGTATTGGAATACTTCAGTTCGACTCACGGTGCTCGTAAAGGTCTGGCCGATACGGCACTGAAAACTGCTGACTCTGGTTATCTAACTCGTAAGTTGGCGGACGTTGCTCAGAACGTGGTTATCACGTTGGAAGACTGCGGTACCACTCAAGGTATTACCAAGGGTGTTATCTATCGCGGTGAGAAAGTCGAAGTCAAGCTTTCGGCTGCTGTAAAAGGTCGCGTCAGTCGACAGAATATCGTGAACTTGGTCACCGGTGATATCATCGTGAAAGAGCACGAATTGATCACACCCGAGATCGCTCGCAGCATCGAAGAGATGGGCTTGGAGAAGATTCAAGTTCGCAGTCCGATGACATGCGACGCATCGTTGGGTATTTGCCGACTCTGCTACGGCATGGACCTGTCGACCAGTTCCATGGTCGAAGAAGGAATGGCCGTCGGTATCATCGCTGCCCAAAGTATTGGTGAGCCGGGTACGCAGTTGACGATGCGTACGTTCCACATCGGTGGTACGGTGAACACGATGTTGGAAGAAAACGAAACGAAAACGAAGCGTGGCGGTATCGTCAAGTTCGCTCGAATTCGGATGGTAACCAACGAGAACGGCGAAGACATTGTCTTGGCTCGAAACGGTGAGATTTCAATTCTCGACGCCAAAGGTCGCGAGTTGGAAAAACACGAAATTCCGCTCGGTGCGACGTTGGCTGTTAAGGAAAATGGCGAAGTCAAAGATGGCGGAGTTATCTGTCAGTGGGATCCCCACATGATTCCGATTTTGTCCGAAGTTCCCGGTAAGGTTCGCTTCGACGATGTTGTCGAAGGCGAAACGTTGCGACTGGAAAAGGACATCGGTGGAAACGTTCGCCACATGATCATGGACCACAAAGGTGAATTGCACCCGCAGATCGTTTTGGAAGATGACGATGGCAAACCATTAGACGTTTACTATCTACCAGAACGAGCGTTTATTGAAGTTGCTGAAGGCGATACGGTGAAAGCTGGTATGGTCCTCGCCAAGACGCCGCGTGAAGCTTCGGGTGTTACCGACATTACCGGTGGTCTGCCACGTGTTACCGAGATTTTTGAAGCTCGTAAACCAAAGGATCCCGCGGTCATCGCGGAGATCGATGGTACAGTTGAGATTCTCAGTGAAAAACGACGTGGTAAGCGAACGATTATCGTCCGCAGTGAAACGGGAATCGAACGCGAGCACCTCGTGCCTCACGGTAAGCGATTCCTGGTTCACACTGGCGACGTCGTAAAAGCTGGTCAAGCATTGGTCGATGGACCTCTCGTTCCTCACGATATCCTTCGCGTCTCGGGTGAAGAAGCTGTTCAACAGTATTTGGTCCACGAGGTCCAGCAGGTGTATCGAAGTCAGCGAGTAGATATCAACGACAAGCACATCGAAATCATCATTGCCCGCATGTTGCGTAAAGTGAAGATCGAGAATGCTGGTGATACGAACTTGTTGCCCGGTTTGGTGATGGACAAGTTCGACTTCCGCCAAAAGAACCAAGAGTTGGCCAAGTGTGTGAAGATCAGCAAGCCTGGAAATACAAGTTTCTTAGAAGGCGAAATTGTTCTTCGAGATCACTTCGAGCGGATCAATGCCGAGGTAGAAGCCGAAGGGGGCGACCCCGCGAAATCGTCGCGACCCAAGCGGTCTGAGGCGAGTACCCAGTTATTGGGTATTACTAAAGCGTCGGTTCAGAGTTCGAGTTTTATTTCAGCTGCCAGCTTCCAAGAGACGACGAAAGTACTTACCGAAGCGGCGTTATCCGGAAAGACCGACGATTTGGTCGGTCTGAAAGAGAACGTGATTTTGGGTCACTTGATCCCAGCTGGAACTGGTTTCCGTACTTTCCAAGAGTCGGAAGTCCGTTACCGTCCGGAGGCATTGCAAGCGATGCAGTCGGAAGCGGGTCCCGATGTCAGCACTTCGTTCCCGTTGTTGCAAGACGACGGCAACTCCCCAGCTCCCAGTACCACTGGAATGGGCGGAAGCGACATGGGTGCTCCAGACCCAGGTGTGAATGAACTTTTGGGTGGACCAGTTGAACCAGCTGCTCCTCAGCAGCCACCACAGCAAGAGACACCACAACCACCACCACAGCAAGAACCACCCGCCAGCGATGGTATCGATCCGCTCGAGAAATTACTCGGTGGTGGCGGACCAGAGCCGAGCGGTGAGGAATAGGATATTTCGCACGTACGTAGTGCGAATTATCCGTCGAGGCAAGATGCCTTTTGAGCGGTAGGGTTTAGCGAAGGTTGATATTCAACAGAGGTTGACAACCCTCGATAAACCTGTAGGCTGAGTAGCTTGCCGTCGATTTTTTGAGGCTATTTGTACAGTTTTGGAATTAGAATGCCAACGATCAATCAGTTAGTTCGCAAGAACCGTAAGCAGAAGCGCAAGTTTTCAAAATCGCCCGTTTTGGACCGATGTCCTCAAAAACAGGGTGTTTGCTTGCAAGTGCGCACGATGACGCCGAAGAAACCTAACTCGGCGTTACGAAAGATCACTCGTGTGCGACTTTCCAATGGCAAGGAAGTTACAGTATATATCCCTGGTGAAGGTCACAACCTGCAGGAACACTCGATCGTACTCGTTCGTGGTGGTCGTGTTCGCGACCTTCCGGGTGTGCGATACCAAGTGGTTCGTGGCGCTTTGGATACACTGGGTGTCGAAGGTCGCAAGCAGTCGCGCAGTCGCTACGGTGCTAAGAAGCCGTAACAGTTTGCGATTATTTCCGTGATCGAGTGCCGAGTTCCGGTGAGTTATTCCATTGAATAATCACAACGGCAGAGACACGAGAAACGCTCGAATATACAGTCATTACATCGAATAGGTTGGAAAAGTCATGGGTCGTATTACTGCCAGTCGAAAACAGTTGAAGCCAGATCCGCGCTTTGGCTCGACTTTGGCCAGCAAGTTCATCAATTGCTTGATGTTGGCTGGCAAGAAAACTGTCGCTCAAGAAGTTTTCTACGACGCGTTGGACGAAATCAAGAAACGCGTTCCCGATGAAGAGCCGATCGAGGTTTTCCATCAAGCACTTGAGAACGTTAAGCCGCAGATTGAAGTACGCTCCAAGCGTGTCGGTGGTGCTGCTTATCAGGTTCCGATGCAAGTCAACAAAGGCCGTCAACAGTCGCTTGCGATTCGATGGTTGCTGATAGCCGTTCGCGAAAAGAAGGGTCGACCGACTCACCTCAAGTTAGCTGACGAGTTGTTTGCCGCCTACAAAAAAGAAGGTGCTGCAATTACTCGACGCGAGAACATCCACCGTATGGCCGAAGCGAACAAGGCATTTGCTCACTTCGCTTGGTAATAACCGAACATCGAAATTCGCCGCGTGAAAGCTATTTTGCGCGGCGTATTTTTTGCGCGGTCGGTAAAGTCTCAAGTTGTTCCACAAGTCATTTCAAGACCAGGCAATATCATGTCTCGTAAGATCGAGAATATTCGCAATATCGGTATCATCGCACACATCGATGCCGGTAAGACGACGGTGACCGAGCGGATGCTGTTTTACAGTGGAGCGAAGCATCGCGCGGGCGAGGTCGATAAAGGTACAACTACCACCGACGACGACGCCGAAGAGCAAGATCGCGGAATCACGATCTATTCAGCTTGCGTGACGTTCGACTGGAAGGACGTACACGTCAACTTGCTCGATACACCTGGCCACGTCGATTTCACGGCGGAGGTGGAGCGGTGCTTGCGCGTGTTGGATGGAGCGGTCGTCGTATTCAGTTCTCGCGAAGGCGTGGAAGCTCAGAGTGAGACGGTTTGGCGTCAAGCGGACCGGTACAACGTTCCGCGGATTGCGTTCATCAACAAGCTCGACCGAGAAGGCGCGAATTTCGAGTCGGTGGTGAAGGAAATCGAAGATCGACTCGAAGGTAACCCGATCCCGATTCAGATTCCGGTAGGCGAAGGACCGCCCCACGTCGACAATCCATTTCGAGGTATTATCGACTTGATCGAAATGAAGTTTCTCGAGTTCGATCAAGCGACTGACGGTCGTACGATCAATTCCAGCGACGTTCCCGAAGACATGCTCGCTTCCGCGTTGATGTACCGCGATGCGATGGTTGAATCGCTGTGCAACTACAGTGACGAGATGATGGAATTGGCGTTGGAAGAGGAGACGATTGGCAACGACTTGATTCGCAAGGTTATTCGCGAGGCGACGTTGGCCCGCCAGATCCAACCCTTGGTATGCGGTTCGGCGTTGCACTTCATTGGCGTACAGCTCGTCCTGGATGCGGTTGCCGCCTACTTGCCAAGTCCATTGGATCGACCGCCCGTCGAAGGGGAAGACCCCAAGAAGTCCGACAAGAAGTCTGCCAAAAAGTCTGACAAAAAGCTAACTCGCAAGCCCGAAGTCAAAGAACCCTTTTGTGGCTTGGTGTTCAAGTTGATTCCCGCGAAGACGGGCGATATCGCTTGGATTCGAGTTTATTCGGGTGAACTCAAGGCAAATACACGAGTGCTGAATGTTACCCAGGACAAAAAAGATAACGCTTCGCAGCTGTGGCAGATTCACGCTACAAAGCGAGATCGGGACGGTCAGGTCGATGGCGTTCAAACGGGTGATATTGTGGGTGTCATCGGCATGCGCCACGCGGTAACGGGCGATACGGTGACCGATGCCAAAGCTCCAATCCTGTTGGAGTCGATTGAATTTCCCGAAACGGTCATGTCGATGGCGATTGAACCAGAGAGTTCTGCCGAGCGAAAGAAACTAGAAGAGACGCTCAGTATGCTCCGCCGGCAGGACCCGACAATTCAAGTGAAGAGCGGCGATACGGGTCAGACGCTGATCAGCGGAATGGGCGAATTGCATTTGGAAGTGATTAAGAACCGGTTGCTCCGCGATTTCAATTTGAAGGTCAAGTTTCACAAGCCGCAGGTTAGCTACCGCGAAAGTGTTGAACGGGCTGTGGAAGTTGTCGGTGAATGCAATCGAATGGTCGGTGGCGAGCAATTATTTGCTCGAGTGAAAGCGCGGATCGAGCCGTTTGACGGTGGTGCGATTCCAGTCGTTGTCCTGACTCAGCTGCCACCAGATAAGTTGACGGGCGATTTGCACGAAATCGTGCTCGACGAGTTCAAGACTTGCGGACAAAGTGGCGGTTGCATCGCTGGCTTCCCACTGATGAAATTGAAAATAACGTTGCTCGACGCCGAGATGGGGGAAGAGGGCAGTACCGACACCGCATTTCGTATTGCAACCAACGACGCTTTCCAAAAGGGCTTGGACCAAGGTGGCCATGTGCTGCTGGAACCAATCATGCGATTGGATATCACCACGCCCGAAGAATATATGGGTGACTTCGTTGGCGACTTGAATCAACGACGAGCCATCATTGCTCGGACGGACCAACGAGGTTCGTTATCCATGATCGAAGCACACGCACCTTTACGCGAGCTCTTCGGCTACTCCAGTGCGATGCGCAGCTTGAGCCAAGGGAGGGCGGGGTGCTCGATGGAGCCATTGGAGTATTCGGCAGCTCCAGCCGATGTGCGGAAGACTTATGAGTTTGATTAGAAGCCAATTCTAATTTCTAGTTGCTTCTTGCAAACAGCTACTTGCCAGGCGTCAGATCGAATCATTGAGGATGTGACAATGGAAAAAGTCTTTGAAATCGATTCGTTTGCCAGTTCCGAGGCCGCTTGGCATCAGGAGCTTTCGTTTGATGAACCCTACAAAGTTCGCGTCGTAATTGAGAACTTGGGCAGCGACCCGATCTACGGCTTCTATCTGTGCGATGAAGACTTCCAATTTATGATCGATAACGGTGGCGTCAACGACGACATCCTGGCTCGTATTGAAAAGCAGCTTCTCTGCAAAAACGAAAAGGGAACCACTGAAATCGACGTCGAATTTCCTACCGGCAATTCTACTTGTGCCTCGAACTCGATGCCGAATCCGCGTCCGACGCGAGCCGCAGTGAGTTTAAGCTCAGTCTATTCGAAGTCGAATAGCAGGAAGCGGTTAGCAATTAGCAGTTAGCAGGAAGCAGTAAGCGAGTCCCAGTTCAACTGTGCGATCGCGTGGCGCAGCGATTTCCGTCTCTCCAAGCTCCTTCTTCGTCGACGAGCCATTACGCTATTTTCGCTACCTCGGCTAACAGCTAACAGCTAACCGCTAACCGCTAACCGCTAACCGCTAACCCGCGATTCAACTCCAAAGCGACGAGCGAACTTGTGAACTGCGAATTGTGTCTCCCTACCAGCGGAGTCAATCAACCATGTCGCGTTCACTGGAGATCCAAAATGGCCAAAACATGCATCTATCGACAATGCACTTTACGAAAACAACATTCCGAATCGGAGTCGAGCGAGACGGTTGGTTATCTGCCCGACAAATTCGCTCGGCTCAATCGAGTGTTGAGGCTGGAGTCCGCGAATGGAACGTGGGACGACGGCTGGGTGGTTAAGCACGTCGGAGCCGAAGTTGCCAATCGTGAATTACCTGACATCCACAAATCGATCAAAAATCATTTGATGAACACCGGCGATAAAATCCGCCGGTAGCGGTTAGCATGAGCTAGTCCCCAATTCCTGGACCACCGGCGGCGAAACTTAAGAAGCGGCCGAGTGGGTGCCTTGGTCTTGCATCGCTGTGGAATTGGTTACTGTTGGATGGCGGCTAGACCGCCTGTTCGTAAACGCTCTTTGGTGTGCGGCCGGCGAGGGACTGGGGCAAGCGACAGTTCAGTTTGGCGACGAATCGAATAAGAATGTTCAGCTCCTAGTTCAAGTGATTCCAAATTCCGATCAACGAAATATCGCCAAGCGAATGGCTGCGGAGCAGATTCCAAAGGGGATGCGCGTTGTAAAATTCTTGGGTGCCGTTGTTTCGCCGTTGGAATTAGAAGACAGGGTGGACGTCGTTGCCGTCTCGCGGTCATCGAGCGAAGGCTACACTCGGATCGTTTCCGGAGTCCAGGTTTTCAGTATCGACAGTCTCCACCGACCTTATCTGTTATTGAAAGTGGAGGACGCGAATCAATTGGCTTCGGCTCAGTCCGACGGCACGCTAATGGTCTTCCCGACGAATTCTGACGAGACGAAAGAACCATTCGAAGCCAGCGAGTTTTTCGAAGACGATTCGCTATCGATGGAGCTACGCGAAGCGCCGATCGATGTAGAAGTTTTCGCGCGGCTGGCGATGGAAAGCGCCAGCACAAATGAGGCGCATCAGAACACAGCGGCTCAAAAGGTCTTAGCCGTTTTCGAACAGCTGTTTCCCAAGGAAAAAATCGGAGTGCTTGCGTTGAAGCAGGGAGTCGTAATCAGTGGCGATGTCGATCCAGAAATCCAAAAGCTTGTGTTGCAAATCGCCGAAGATTATTTTCCAAATGTGGTAAACAATTTGAGTTTCTCAGAATTGGATTCCAAAGTCACCGATAAATCCTTTAGCTTAGAAGACGAGCGACCTAGGAACACGAACGTTGGCTCGGAGTTGAAGAAGCTCCGCGGAGACGTTCAAGATCTTCGAGGTGACGTTGAGCGTTTAATCGAAGCGATTGAACGAGTGAGGCCATGATTGTTTAAGACTGAGAATGACGAATGACAAAGCAGCTCCAAGCAGGTGAAAAAAGCGTCTCGCAATTTCGTTTGTTGGAGCTGTTTTGTATTGTGTTGTTTATTGCGTTTACGCTTGCCGGTTGGAGTTACTTGGGGACGGCCGGTGCGGTTTTCGTTGGCATGGGCGTTTTCAATCTGTGTTACGGAGTGGTTTTAGTTCGTCGGCTTCAACGAGACGCAGTCAAGTATCGCGGCGTGGAGATACTCAGAGCGATGAGCTGTTTTGCGATCGGTACGATTGCTCTCGCGGCGTTCTGCTATTGGATTATTCGTTTCAGCACCGCATTTGGATTCGGTTGGTGGCGGGAGATTAAGCTCTGAAACGCATAGTTCGTCTTGAGTCGTTTCGATAAAGATCGCTACCTTGGGTATCGAATCTAAATCGCACGTCACGCGAGTTGAAGTTGTGTTGGTCTACCTTTGATCTCAAGTCAGCCGGAGTCGTGCACGGAAAATAAAAGCCACAGATGAAACACGGATTGGCACAGATGGATTTCAGCTAGTGATGAAATCTGTGTTCGATCTGCGGCCACTGAATTGAGGCTGCGGCAACGTCGACAGCATTAAAGTCGATATAGTCCAACAGCTTGCATTTTCATTTCTTTGGGCCATTCCGCTCGACAATGTCCACAATACGGCGAATAGTCGAATGATGACCTTCCGCAAGATGGGCAATAGTATCTGAACCCCACCGCGTCGCGTAGTATTTGTGACGATGCACCTGAACGACGTATCGCCGTAAGGATCATTGTCGTGGCGGCTTCGACGGTCAACGCCGTTCCATGAACTCGCGCTTCATCCCAGGGAGCCAAAGATTTGGGCATCCAGTAGGAAATGGAATAACCAAACGCGAGCCGGACTCGCTCGGGGACAGATTGACAATTATAGCTCGTATGTGAACTGATGATGGCCCTTCGTTTGGGTCTTCCATTAGGTTCAGCGTTTGGTGCGACGTGCAGCCCCATAGGGTAGGGCCCGGAACATCGGCTAAGTGATTTAACAATCGTTGCATGGCATCCGCGCCTCCGACGAAACGCTCGTCATCGCCCCACTTCGACGGGGCGTAGAATTCGAGAAGGGACTCGGATGGCTGGTGGGCGGCCCGGGGAATTTCCATGTGTCTCGCTGCTTTGTTCTTTGCGCGAAGGCGTTGGTATCGAATCCAAATCGCACAAGGGCGAGCAATCACGCTCGGTTTTGCAACGCCTTTTCCGAGCCCTCAAGTCAGAGTTCATGACTGATTGAAATCAATCTGTGCCAACCCGTGTTTCATCTGTGGCTTTTATTTTTGATGCACGACTCCGGCTGTTGATCTGTGGCCAACCGAATTCCCGCCACATCTCGCTCTCAATCGCCGGTTGAAATTCGCAATCACTTTCTGTCCGAAATTCATCCACCCATTAATCGCTCTTATTGGGAGCTTCGTCTGTTTTGGGAGTCTGTGTCTGCGGGGAAACTTGGAATTCGCTTTTGAGCTTGGGGCCTTTGGCGGAGAAAGTGAATTTCTCGATATCGATCTGTTGGGAGTTTAGATTGATTTGGATGTGAATTGAATTTTCGTTGGCAACGTGGAAGAGAGTCCAATCACATTTTTCATCGAGTCGTTTGAAGGTCACCGTCACGGTGGTGCCGGGGCATTTGGCGAGGTCGTTAGCCATGAGGTTGACGGCGTTGGTGTCACCGGCGTAGCGAAGAGTCGTAAACCAGTTTACGAACGATCCGCTGACGAATTTGCATTCTTTCCGTTCCAGTGCCGCCATCACTTGTTTTTGGGCGGCTTGGAGATAGTTGGATGAGAAAGCGACGCCAGGTGAATCCAGCTTTCCCCCCAAAGCGAAAGCTGAGTTTGGTTGGGCGAAAGAGGTGGTGAGGATGCCGAGTAGAATAACAACGAGCGCGGAGAGTTTGAACTGCCGAGATTGCATAGTGCCACCTTCAGGTTAACGAGGTTACGACCGTGTTTACATCTATATGACGAGGGCCGCGATTGTTTGGTTTTCTCGTCGCAGTAGATTTTTGGCAGATGGCTTCTCAACGCGATCCAGGATCCTGGACTGATTAGTGGTCTACAGCGCCGGGGACATCGACGATGTGGTCCGCTCGGTCGGCGATGACGATACGGTAGCGAATAACGAATTTGGTTGCGCCACTGGGGATTTTCAATTCGCCTTGAGCGTAATGAGCGATTTCGTCTTCGGTTGCTGGTTCGTAAACCGTTGCGATTTCTTCGCCGAGAGTCTTTTCTGGATCGTTGGGATCGACCATTACATTGAACACTTTGGCGTCCGCATACGCTTCTCCGCTTTTGGTGATCGAAATCGCAGGCTCGATCGGATCGTCCGCGTGAAAATGGTTGCCGTGATGGCCTAGCCAGATCTCAAATTCCGAGTCGACGATTTTTTGCTTGACTTCCCAAACGAGATCATCGCCGGCTTCGTGAAGGTGCGGATCCGTCTCGCCGTTGCCCTCGGGTTCGGCCGCTGGACCACAGCCCAGAGTCAGGGCCAATAGAATTAGTACCAGGGATAAATAGTTTTTGGATTGGTGAAGCATTACGCGCGCTCTCGTGATTAATAGTTGAGGTTGTTTTTGTTGGCGCCGATGGCGTTCGCACATTGTAACGTGTTTGCGGAAAGGGAGATTGAGAAGAAGATTAAGATTGAGAAACAAGTATTCGACGAGAAAGATGCAGAGGTGTTTAGAAGCCTCCTGTGTAGAACGTGCTAACCACTTGTCCGTCGCTGAAAGTTACGGAGCAATGAGCGAGCCAGGGATACTCCCAGGTTTCTCGAGAATCTCTTTGGATTTGTTTCTCTGGCCATCCCATGACATAGATTACGGACCATTTGCTCGCCCCTTTTAAGTCGCGGAGGCTTCTAATATCGTCTTGGCTGGGCATTCGCGGGCTGCCGATGGTGCTTCTTCTCCAGGTTTCGTAGGTAATGAACAATCCGAGGACGGCGACTACCAGCATCCAGGTGCGGATGCTGAATTGCCACCAACGAAACTTGCGAGGATTTTTGCTTGCCATGGCTACCGCATTTGGACGAGGAGTATCGGGTTCGTCGAATTTACTCTGCGAGTTTCTCGCTCTCAATTTTTGAGCCTCAGTTTTTTGAGTTTCTGATCTGGAGGTTTAGTTTGCCGATCAGTCCCTCAGTAATCTACGGGATTGCTCATTTCATGGGATTCCTTGGATTCTTTTGTATTCTACGGTTTGAGGCCCTGAAGCTCCAATTCGATAATGAAATGGAGTTCATCGGCGACTCGGATTCCTTGTATTCGCGCCAAAACACCTATGTTAACGGTGTCGATCGTATGTGCGGGGGATTGTAGGAGCAGTCTGGGGTGTTCTTTGGTTGCGATAGATTTGGCGTAAAGTGACGACGGCAGAACGCCGACCAAAATTATTTATTCCCGATATGCAAAGAGCGGTTGACTCGTCGTAAGTCCTTTTCTACACTCGTTGATTCCTCGCATGTCGAGGTAGTTGGTAGGAGCGGGCCGCAATGGACTTGGTTCCCTCTGTCAGTCAGATTTGGATAGTCGAATTGGCTGGTTTGTATGGATGGAAATTGGCCGCTTTTGGCCCAGGTACTATTTGGTCGCTGAGCTCCAGTAGGCCGTTTTAGAGGTAAGGCACGTGGCGAAAACGCAAGAAGTAATTCGGATCCGCATGCAGGCATATGACCATGCAGTGCTGGATCAGAGTGCTCAGGAAATTGTAGATACCGCCAAGCGTACGCACTCGCAAGTGCATGGCCCTATTCCACTTCCGACGAGAATTGAGCGGTATACCGTCCTTTCGGGTCCGCATGTTAATAAGAAAGCCCGCCAGCAATTTGAGATTCGTACTCATAAGCGTTTGGTGGATATCGTTGATGCCACGGCCAAAACGGTCGAGGCGTTAAATAAACTGAGCCTCCCCGCTGGTGTCGACGTTAAGATTACGGCTCGACGCAAGTAGTTTGGTTTGAGGTGAAGTATCGTTTGTCTCGGTGGTGCCGATTTGGTGTCGTTTAATCGAGTTTAGGAAAATTGTTTATGGGACGGAAGCTTCGCGGGTAAGTTGGGGATTGTTTCTCTTTACTCCCGTGTTTGCGACAGACCACAGGACATAGATAGATGACTAAGGGAATACTCGGCCGCAAGGTTGGGATGACGCAGGTTTATGATGACACGGGACGAGTTGTTCCGGTGACCGTCATACAGGCCGGGCCTTGCCACGTGCTCCAGTTACGTACTGTTGATCGCGATGGTTATGAGGCCGTGCAGTTGGGTTTTCTTGATAAGCCCCGTCGTCTAGCAAGTCAAAGTGAGCGTGGTCAAGTCGCAAAGAAGATGTCTAGTAAGCGTTCTAAGAAACGTTCTGCCGCTGGCGTTGAGTTGCCGGAGAAGGCGGGTTGTGAGCCCAAGCGTTTTGTTCGAGAGTTGCGTGGTCCGGCGGATGGCCGGGGTGTCGGTGACGAGGTCACTGTGACAGCTCTCTCTGAGATCGGTAGTGTCGATGTAACTGCGACATGCAAGGGTCGTGGTTTCTCTGGCGTGATGAAGCGACATAATTTCGCTGGTCAGCGTGCTACTCACGGTGTCAAGAAATGTCACCGTCACGCGGGTGGTACTGGAATGAGTGCCTCGCCGAGCCGTTTGTTCAAGGGTCGTCGCATGGCCGGTCAGTATGGAAATGTCCAGGTGACAGTGCGAAACTTGGATTTGGTTCGCGTCGACGAAGAGAATAGTTTGATTTTAGTGCGAGGTGGTGTGCCTGGACCTAATGGTGGGTACGTCGTCATTCGTGAAACAAATAAAATATAGCCGTTTGATTGGGTTGATGAACAATGGCAACACTGCCGGTATTTGATCGAAATGGCAACGAGGTTGGTAAGTACGAAATCGATTCGTCTGAATTGGCGGAATCGATCAATCGTCAGTTGCTGCACGATATAGTCGTTATGTATCAAGCGAATGCTCGTCAGGGTTCCGCTTGTACGAAGTCTCGTGGAATGGTTGCGGGTTCGACTCGTAAGCTGTTTCGCCAGAAGGGAACTGGTAACGCTCGTCAAGGTTCGCGTCGATCGCATGTTCGTCGCGGCGGTGGTCATGCTTTTGCGAAGAAGCCCAGGGATTTTTCGTATCGTTTGCCGAAGAAGGCAATTCGAGCGGCGACTCGGATGGCGATGGCTTCGAAGTTGCAAGACGATCAGGTTGTTGTGATTGATGAGTTGAGTTTTGACGAGCCCAAGACGAAGGAAATGGCTGCGATTCTCAAGGCGTTGGGCATTGCGGGTCAGACCACGTTGGTGGCGACGGCTGATCACGATTTGAATGTTTATAAGAGTGCTCGGAATATCGCGAAGGTTTCCGTGTCGCCCGTGTCGGACTTAAATGCGTTGGTGATTTTGAAGCCGCGACGTGTTTTGGCTACGAAGGCGGCGTTGGACGCAATTAAAGAGCGAGCAAAAGCTTCGTAAGTACGCAGCGATAGGGAGTTGGACCTATGGGTCGAACAAAGAAAAAACAAGTCGGTACTAAGACCCGGATGACATTGGCGTCGCATCAGATCGTGTTGCGTCCGCTGGTTACAGAGAAGGGTATGTTTGCCGCTAATGAATACAATCAATACTCGTTTGAAGTGAATCCTCTGGCGACGAAAATTGATATTCGTCGAGCTGTTGAGGAGTTGTTTGATAAGCGAGTGGTTTCGGTTCGCACGCTGAACCGCAAGGGAAAGCCGCGGCGGTATCGATTCCGTTGGGGTACGACTAAGAATTGGAAGAAGGCGATTGTTGAATTGCATCCCGAGGATCGCATCGACTTCTTTTAACGGTTGTTGCTGCTCGACTCTGGGGTGTGAAGCTCGGGGATTGGTGTGGCGCGTGCGGGATGGATTTGAAATAGTAGTAGCTTTGACGTTGTAAGAAATAGGCAGAAGCCATGGGAATTCGACAATATAAGCCGACGTCGCCCGGTCGACGTGACGCGTCTGTCAGTGACTTTGCGGATCTGACGCCTGGTGCCGAGCCAGAGAAGTCGTTGTTGCGACCGTTGCGAAGAAAAGGTGGTCGTAATAATCAAGGTGTTATTACCACGCGACATCGCGGTGGTGGTCACAAGCGAGCGTATCGAGTTATCGACTTTCACCGGACTAAAGACGGTGTGAAGGCGAAAGTGAGTTCGATTCAGTACGATCCGAATCGAAGTGCTCGTATTGCATTGTTGTTTTATGTCGATGGCGAGAAGCGATACATTGTTGCTCCCGATGGCTTGAAGGCTGGCGATACTGTTGAGAGTGGGCCCGATGCTCCACCCAGCGTTGGTAATTGCTTGCCGTTGAAGAAGATTCCTCTTGGAACGACGATTCATAATGTCGAGTTGTTGCCTGGTCGCGGTGCATGTATGTGCCGCAGTGCTGGTACCTCGGCGGCCTTGATGGCTCGAGAAGCTAATTGGGCTCAGATTTCTTTGCCAAGTGGTGAGATTCGTCGAGTACCGGCGGAATGTCGAGCGACGATTGGCAAGGTTGGAAATACAGAACACATGGGTGTTGTGCTCGGCAAAGCCGGTCGCAAGCGATGGTTGGGTCGTCGTCCGCACGTTCGCGGAACAGCGATGAACCCAGTTGATCACCCGCACGGTGGTGGTGAAGGTCGAACAAAGGGTGGTCGTCACCCAGTGAGTCCACAGGGCAAGCCTGCTAAGGGTGGCCGGACTCGTAAACGACGGAAACCATCCAATGCAGCGATCGTTCGACGTCGTCGATCGCGACGTTACGGTCAACTGCGGTTGAAGAAGTAAGGTAGCTAACGACTATGAGTAGATCGCTGAAAAAAGGTCCCTACGTAGACTTTAAAGTCTATCAAAAGGTGACCGCTCAGATTGAATCGGGAAAGAATAATCCCATTAAGACGTGGGCGCGTGCTTGCACGATCGTCCCGGAGTTTGTGGGTCGCACGTTTTTGGTTCACAACGGTAAATTGCACATGAAGGTGTTTGTGACTGAAGACATGGTCGGTCACAAGCTCGGTGAGTTTGCTCCGACGCGGACTTTCCGCGGTCACGGCGGTAAGGGTGGTAAGCGTTAAGCTTTCCTGTCGTTCGTGTTGGAAGATGATTGTTGGTTGTTGGGTTCTTTTGGGCTCACACTATTTGAAGTTTATAGAGGTTAAGACCATGGCGTTTCGTGCACTACATCGCAACGCACGCATTAGCGCTCGCAAGGTTCGTCCTTTGGCCGATATGGTTCGCAATAAGTTTGCGGATGAGGCTTTGGATATCTTGCGATATCAGCCGCAGCGTGGAGCGAGGATGTTAGAGAAGGTGATTCGTAGTGCGTTAGGTAATGCACAGGATCCGGATCAGAACTCGGGACGCACTACGGATGTCGATAGTTTGGTGATCGTAGAAGTGCGTGTAGACGAGGGACCGATGTTCAAGCGAATTCGTCCTCGTGCTCGCGGCATGGCGTTCATGATTAAGAAGCGTTCGGCACACATTCACGTAACTCTTGCAGATATAGACGAGATCTAAATATGGGTCAAAAAGTTAATCCAATAGCGTTTCGTACTGGTGTGACTCGAGGCTGGGCCAGCACTTGGATAGCGTCGAAGAAAGACTTTGCCGAATTGTTGGTAGAGGATTTTAAGCTTCGCAAGTTCATTAAGAACCATCCAAAGAAGACTCAGTATCGCAACGCCGGTATCGATCGAATTGAGATCGAGCGAACGACGAACGAGGTGAAGGTCACGTTATTCGTGGCTCGACCCGGTTTGATTATTGGTAAGAAGGGTCAGGAAGTAGAGTTTCTTCAGGGCGAGTTGCAGCGACTAATTGGTCGCGTGATCAACTTGAAAATTGAAGAGATATCGCGACCTGAGATAATGGCACAGTTGGTTGCGGAAGACATTGCTCAGCAATTGTCGAAGCGATCGAGTTTCCGTCGAACGATAAAGCGTGCAATGGAGCAGACAATGGATGCTGGTGCCAAGGGCATCAAGATTCAATTGGCTGGTCGATTGGGCGGAGCTGAAATGGCTCGGCGAGAGAAGCAGAGTCTTGGCTCGGTACCGTTGAGTACTTTGCAAGCGAAAATTGATTACGGTTTTACTGAAGCCAAGACGGCCCAGGGGCACATTGGTGTTCAGGTCTGGGTGAACCAAGGTATGTACACAGGAGACAACTCCGATGGCGCTGATGCCGAAACGGGTCAAGCACCGAAAAAGCCAAAGAGGTCGTATAAAAGGTAACGCGACTCGAGGCAACAAGGTTGTCTTTGGCGACTTTGGCCTCCAGGCTTTGCAAGGTGGTTGGATTAAGGCTCAAACGATCGAAGCTGGTCGTATTGCAGCCCAACAATATGTTCGAGGTGAAGGTAAGTTGTACGTGCGGATTTTTCCGCATAAGTCAATTACTTCTACCCCGTTGGAAACACGGATGGGTAAGGGTAAAGGTGAGCCTGAAGCATGGGTTGCTTCGGTTCGACCCGGCACCATTTTATACGAGTTGGCTGGAGTGGGTGAAGCACAAGCGAAAGTATGTTTCGCTCGTCTCGCTCATAAGATGCCGATTCGCGTTCGGTTTGTTCGACGTCGTCCGGCGTAGTTAGTAGCCCGAGTAGATAAGTAACCCGACGACGCGGGTGTGATCGCAACTGATAGGGATAAGAAATCATGAAGGCTACGGAATTGCGGGAAATGAGCGATGAGCAGTTGCAGTTAACTCTGCAAGAAACCTGCGAAGGTTTGTTTCGTCTGCGTATTCAAGCTCAGACGGACCGCTTGGATGTACCTAGTGAACTTCGTCGAAGTCGCCGATTGATCGCGCGTATCAAGACGCTTCAGCATGAGCGGCAGAGTGCCGCTCCGGCAGAAGTTAAGCAAGAAGGTTAATGAACCATGCCAAGAAAAATTGCTACAGGCGTCGTCACGAGCGACAAGATGACCAAGACTCGCGTGGTCGAGATCGCGCGAATGGTCAAGCACCCGAAGTACGGTAAGTACATTCGCGGCCGAACGATTTGTTACGTCCATGACGAAGCGAATGAATCGGGAAAAGGCGACAAGGTCGAGATCATTGAATGCCCTCCTCGCTCGAAGTCGAAGCGATGGGAGTTGGTAAAGGTTATTGAAAAGAGCCGCGAAGTCGATGTGGCCGCCCTGCGAGCCGCTCAGAAGTCGGGCGAACAGGACAGCCAGGAGAGCGAAGGGTAACCAGCCATGATCCAACAAGAAACACGACTGGCGGTCGCCGACAACACTGGTGCAAAAGAAGTGATGTGCATCAAGGTGTTGGGCGGTACACGCAGACGCTTCGCCACGATCGGCGATATTATCGTCTGCAGTGTGAAGAGCGTCATTCCAGGTAGCGAAATCAAAAAGAAATCGATCGTGCGAGCGGTCATCGTTCGTGTCAAGACGCCGACCCGCCGAGCGGATGGTAGTTATATCCGTTTCGACAGTAATGCAGTCGTGATTATTGACACTGATAAGAACCCCCGTGGGACACGGATCTTTGGTGCAGTCGCTCGCGTACTTCGCGAGAAGAACTTCATGAAGATTGTCAGTCTCGCCAATGAGGTTGTGTGATGAAGATCAAAGTCAACGACACAGTAGAAGTAATCGCCGGTGATGATCGCGGTGAGCGAGGCAAAGTCCTCGCTGTTAATCGCGAGAAGAATACGGTGGTCGTCGAAGGTGTAAATAAAGTCTACAAACACATTCGTCGCAGCCAGAAGAATCCTCAAGGTGGTCGACTGTCGAAGGAAATGCCTGTCGCAGCGTCCAATTTGAAGGTTATCTGTGAGCAGACTCAGAAACCGACTCGAGTCGGCTATCGTTATTTGGACGATGGCAGCAAAGAGCGGTTTGCAAAGGTCAGCGGTGCGACAATTGGTGCCCGAGTTTCGCCAGCCCGCGATGCTCGAGCTAAAAAGTAGAGTGAGTCACTCGAAGGAAATTAGGCGAAGAAAATGATTCCTCGACTACAAGAAAAATACGAAAACGAAGTTCTCCCCGGTCTGAAAGAATTGTTCAGCCGAGGAAACCGTTTGGATTTGCCACGCTTGCAAAAGATCGTGGTAAATATGGGTGTTGGTTCGGCGATCCAAGAGAAGAAACACTTGGAGACCTCGATTGAGGCGATGGCTATAATTACGGGTCAGAAGCCGCTGACAACCTTTGCTCGCAAGTCAGTAGCTGGTTTTCGTCTCCGCGAGGGGATGGCGATCGGTTGTAAAGTGACTTTGCGACGTCAACGGATGTTCGAGTTTTTGGATAGATTGATCGCAATTGCTTTACCTCGTGTTCGCGACTTTCGCGGCGTGAGTGCTAAGGCGTTCGATGGTAATGGTAACTATACCCTTGGTTTGTCTGAGCAGTTGGTGTTCGCTGAATTGAACCCCGACAAGTTCACTCGAGTTCAAGGTATGGATATTACGATGGTCACGTCGACCTCAAGCGACGAGGAAGCTCGCGAGATGTTGCGATTGTTTGGGATGCCGTTCAAGGATGTGGCGGCAACAGACGCAGCGTAGGTTGCACGTGCTGAGTGCATTTGGTGCGAAATTGTACAAGTAAGTAGGTAATATCGGTGGCAAGCAAATCAAAAATTGCTAAGGCTTTACGTGAGCCGAAGTTTTCGTCGCGTCGCGAACGTCGGTGCAAGTTATGTGGACGGCCCCGAGCCGTTTACCGTAAGTTCGGCATTTGCCGAATTTGTTTTCGGCAGTTGGCGGACCGGGGATTGATTCCCGGTGTTCGTAAAGCGAGTTGGTAAGAGGACTACACGACCATGATGACCGACCCGATCGCCGACATGTTAACACGAATCCGCAATGCGGTTCGCGTTGAGCGTCCATATGTCGATTTACCGTTGTCCAAAGTCAAGCGAGGCTTGGCGGACGTTTTGAAGCGCGAAGGCTATATTTGGGACTGGACGGAGATTGAATCCGAACCAGTCAAGCAATTGCGATTGGAGCTGAAATACGGCCCCAATGGCGAACGCTTGATCCAAAAGATCCAACGCGTGAGCAAACCCGGTTGCCGCGTTTATCGCAAGGCAAGAGATCTTCGCCCCGTGCTTAATGGCCTGGGGATCACGGTGATTAGCACCAGTCGAGGTGTTGTCAGTGACCGTGAAGCTCGCCAGCAAAAGCTGGGTGGCGAAGTACTGTGTGAAGTCTGGTAAACGTCGTTTGATGAGACGCCCTTGCTCCTGAATTAGGAGTTGAGTTCGTGGAATCGGCAGGCAGCACAAGAGAGTGAAACATGTCGCGAATTGGAAAGAAACCCGTGCCCGTTTTGGCTGGCGTAACCGTTGCGGTTAACGACAGTGTGGTGACGGTAGAAGGCCCTAAGGGCAAATTGACCTTCGAACATCGAGCAGAAGTATCTGTCGAAGTTGGTGAGGGTGGTAAGGAAGTTGTGGTTAGCCGAGGTGGCGACGATCGCAATTCTCGAGCCTTCCACGGACTGACTCGTTCGCTGATCAATAATATGGTCATTGGTGTGAAAGACGGATACGAGCGTAAGTTGGAAGTCGTTGGCGTCGGTTATTTGGCCGCTGTCGATGGAAACCAGCTGACGTTGCGAGTCGGCTTCGCCAATGAGATCAAAAAAGTAATTCCCGCCGGATTGGACGTTACCTGCCCCGACCAAACGCACGTTGTCGTGCGTGGTTGTGATAAGCAGATGGTCGGCCAGTTTGCAGCGGAAGTTCGAGCGGTACGCAAGCCTGAGCCATACAAAGGTAAGGGTGTCCGTTACGATGGTGAACAAGTCAAGATCAAGCCGGGTAAAGCCGCTACGTAATCCATAGGGGTTCTACTGTGAAAAAAGAAAAAGTCCTAAACAAGCAACGTCTTCGCCGGAAACGATCTGTGCGTAAGGGTTTGAGTGGAAGCGCCGATCGTCCTCGATTGACCGTGTTTCGCAGTGCCCAGCATATTTCTGTTCAGGTGATCGACGATAGTTCTGGAAAGACGTTGGCTTCGGCCAGCAGTCTGGACAAAAACTTGCGTGATGACGTGAAATACGGTGGTAACAAGGACGCGGCCGCTGCTGTCGGAAAAGCCATTGCCGAACGAGCGATCGCTGCTGGTGTGAAAGCTGTCAAGTTGGACCGCGGTAGCTCTCGCTATCACGGCCGAGTTGCTGCCCTCGCCGATGCGGCTCGAGAAGGTGGATTGGACTTTTAGGAAACGGCTGAAAAGGTCAAAATGGCTTAACAGGTCAATACAGAGTATTTGAAGTAGTTTAACGGGGAGCACCCAAACGTGGCTAACGACTCTTCACAAGGTCAGTTCATCGAAAACACCGTCAAGATCAAGCGTTGTGCGGCGGTTGTGAAAGGTGGACGACGTTTCAGTTTCGCGGCGATGGTTGTCGTCGGAGATGGAAGCAGTAAGGCTGGCTGGGGTTACGGGAAAGCAAACGAAGTACCGTCCAGCGTCGAAAAAGCAAATAAACAAGCTTCGCGAAGCATGATCGAAATTCCCGTGGAAGCAGGGACTATCCCTCACCAAGTGGAAGGTCGATTCGGTGCAGCTCGTGTGCTCCTGGTTCCCGCTGGTCCTGGTACCGGTGTGATCGCTGGTGCCGCCGTGCGTGCCGTCTGCGAAGCTGCTGGAATTTCCAATATTTTGACGAAGAGTTTCGGGACGAATAATCCTGTGACACTCGTAAAAGCAACTTTTGACGCACTGAGCAAATTGCGAACCCGCCAACAGGTGGAAATGCTGCGTGGAGTGACATTGTCATGAATTTGAACGACGTTCATAAATCAATCAAGAAGCACAAAAAGCGCAAACGCGTTGGACGTGGACCCGGTTCTGGATGTGGTAAAACGTCGAGCCGCGGTCACAATGGTGCTAAATCGCGCTCTGGATACTCGCGAAAACCCGTTTTCCAAGGTGGTGCAATGCCACTGGTGCGACGGGTTCCCAAGCGAGGTTTTAATAATAAATGGGCACTAACGGTCATCGCTGTGAACATTAGCGACCTGGAACGTGTCTACAACGATGGCGATGAAGTGAACATTGAGTCGCTGCGATCGAAATCGTTGGCGAAGTCTCGGTGCGATGAACTGAAGATTCTCGGCGATGGTGAATTGACGAAGAAGCTGCAGGTTACTGCTCATCGATTCAGCAAGAGTGCCAAAGAGAAGATTGAAGCTGCTGGTGGACAAGTACTTATTGTTCCCGCTAAAGTGTCAGTCGAATTGAAGAAAAAAGAAGCTAAAGAAGCTAAAGAAGCCAAAGCTGCCAAGGCTGCCAAGGAAGGTTAACCGCTGGCTGCTGACCGGGTAGCCTCTTGAGTCCGTGGGATTTATCTGCGGTTGGGTTGTCCGAGTTCACGAGATAGACCAATGGTCGAGTTAGACCTAAGGGTCGCCGCAAAAGTCAAGGGACGGAAGCATGTGGTCAAAAATCCGCGTCATTTTCACGATCCCCGAACTCCGTAAAAAGATCGCTCTGACATTATTATGTTTGGCGATCTATCGGGTCGGGTGGCAGATCCAATTGCCCGTAATCGATCATGAAAAGGTCGAGGTAACGTCGAGTAGCGACAATCCACTCAGCAGCCTTATCGAGAAGGCTGCTGTCTTTAGCGCTAGCGATCTTCGCCAAGCAACGATTTTCGGATTGGGCATTATGCCCTATATCTCCGCTTCTATTATCTTCCAGCTTCTTGGGACGGTTTGGAAACCGATCGAAGATCTCAAGAAAGAAGGTGAAGCAGGGAGGAAAAAGATAAATGAGTACACCCGCTACGTAACTGTGGTGTTGTGTTTGCTGCAGAGTTTTATGTATGTCAGATTTTACGTGATGGCGGAGACCGACGGTGTCGGGATTCTGTACGATCAATATACGATTGCGTCAGGTGGTTTGTCTGTCTTTTGGCAGTTGACATTGGTCCTGACGATGACCTGTGGAACAGTCTTCTTGATGTGGCTGGGCGAGCAGATTGACGAATTTGGTATTGGTAACGGTATCAGTTTGTTGATTATGGCTGGTATTTTGGCTCGCATGCCTCAGGCGCTCTTAGAGTTGCTAAACAACACGTCGTTAGAACTGAAAGGTTTGACGCCCGGACAGAACGGTATCGAAGTTTTGGTATTGCTGGCCGTGCTGTTTGTCGCTGTGGTATTTGGGGTGGTGTTCATTACCCTTGGCCAACGGCGAATTCCCACTCAAAGTGCGAAGCACGTTCGAGGTCGCCGAGTTTACGGTGGATCGCGACAGTTTTTGCCGCTGAAGATTAACCAGGGCGGCGTAATGCCGATCATTTTCGCTAGTAGTTTGTTGATGTTCCCATCGTTGGTGATCAGCGGTTTATCTGGGTTCGCGACAGAGTCTTCTTTTATGGAGAGAGCGTTCGATTGGTTGGGTGGAGCCTTTGGTGACCAGAGTTCGTTGATGTTTAACTTGACGTATGTCGCGTTGATCTACTTCTTCTGCTACTTCTGGACGGCAATTACGTTTAATCCGAAAGAGATTTCGGAGAACCTTAAAGATTACGGTACGTTTATTCCCGGTTATCGACCGGGAAAGAGAACGGCCGATTACTTGGAAAAAGTGATGGTTCGTATTACCTATGTTGGAGCTGGCTTCCTCGCGGTTGTCGCAATTGTTCCAACGGTGATCGCCGCATTAATGGGAATCGATCCCGGGATTGCGAGCTTTTATGGTGGTACGGGTTTGCTTATTGCTGTGAGTGTAGCTTTCGACTTGGTACAGAAAATCGACAACCACTTGTTGATGCGTAACTACCCAGGTCTGCTGGAAGGCTAATTTGCTACCACGTGATTCGTCGCTTCCCCATTAGTAAACATTTTGCACTCGACTGCTGAGCAGTGATTTGGTTGCCCGAAGGTGGAAGTAATGAACATCGTATTCATTGGTCCGCCAGGGTCTGGTAAGGGCACACAATCAAAACAGCTGCTGGCGAAATTAGGATTATCACACCTTTCGACGGGCGAACTACTACGCAGTTCGCAGCAACAAGGAATGGCTCTAGGGAAAGAGGCGTCCGATTCAATGGACCGAGGTAATCTCGTGCCAGATGAGTTGGTCGTGGGCCTTGTTGACAATAGGTTGGACCACCCGGATTGTAAAAGAGGTTGTTTATTCGACGGGTTTCCCCGTACGGTTGGACAGGCTCAAGCACTCGACCAAATGTTGGCAAAGCGAAGTACTAGAGTCCATTTAGTGCTGGAGCTGGTTGTCGACGAATCCGAGTTAGTAACGCGGATTCTGCGACGAGCCAAGACAAGCGGTCGAGTGGATGATACCCCGGAGACGGTTCAGACCCGTCTCGACGTATATCACTCACAAACTGCTCCCGTCGTCGACCATTATCGCCAATTCGATTTGGTGGAAGAAATTGATGCGGTGGGGACAGAAGAAGAAGTATTCCAGAAGATCATGGTGTGTGTGGAGAGGCTCAGCTAGTCGTCCCGGGTTTACTCGCGATCGACTTAGCGTTTTGACAGCGGCCTGATAGATATGCCCCAAAAAGGACCTATTACCTTACGCTCGTCTCGAGAAATCAAGTTGATGCGGAAGGCGGGTTTGATCGTTTGGGAGGCGCACCAAGAGGCGGCGAAGGTCGTTGCACCTGGTGTAAATACGATGGAGATTGAGGAAGCGGTCGCGGGCGTGTTTGAAAAATACGACGCGATTCCTTTGTTTAAAGGTGTTCCTGGACCCTTTCCGTTTCCTGCGGTCACTTGCGTTTCGGTGAATGAGGAAATCGTTCACGGGATTCCTGGCAAGCGAGTTTTGCAGGACGGAGACATTGTCAGCATCGATACTGGCTGCAAGGTCAAGGGTTGGTGTGGCGATGCAGCAGTGACGCATCCGGTCGGAGATGTTTCGGCGGAAGTGCAGCAATTGCTGGAGGTTACGAAGGGAACACTGGATATAGCCATTGAATTGCTGAAGACCAAGTCGAGGTGGAGTGAGATCGCAGTCGAGATGGCTCGATTTGTCCGCCAGGCGAAGTTTTCGGTGGTGGAAGAATTTGTCGGACACGGGATTGGCAGGGATTTACACGAAGAGCCCAAAGTTCCCAATTTTGACAGCCGACAATTAAGGGAATCGGACATCGAGTTGCGACCCGGATTGGTTTTGGCGATTGAGCCGATGGTCAATATGGGAAACAAGCGAGTTCGGTGTCGCAAAGACGGTTGGACGCAGGTGACCACCGATGGTCAGCCGAGTGCTCATTTTGAGCACACGATCGCTTTGACGGCAGCTGGTCCGCAGTTATTGACGGGACCACCGCTGGCAGAAGAGGCGTTGAATTGACGTACGGATTGACGATACAGATGGATTGACGGTACGGAAGAGTTAACGAAGCGATATTTTGCGGAAGTGGTTTGAGAGTAGGTTAGTCGAGCAACTGTCAATTTAGGGGATATACATCCCTATTGGCAAAGGATGAGTGAGGTCGGTGACGGTAGCTTCGCTAGCACCTTCGATAAGTCGGAAGGTGTTGGGAGAAAAGGACTAAAATCGACTGAACGGGCCTTGAAGGCCTCGGCGACAAAAGTTTATACTCAAACGCTTTCTCCGCATGCATTGGAGTCAGACAATGAAGGTTCGAACAAGTGTGAAGCGGATTTGCGAGAATTGCAAAGTAGTGCGTCGCCGCGGTGTGGTGTTCGTCGTTTGCACAAATCCTCGGCATAAGCAACGTCAAGGCTAAGCTTGCGGGCGAAGTCGGGACTTAGGACGACTCGAGCGTATCGGCGAGTGAGCTGAGACGCGGTAGGGTTACGAGAAACATTAAGGGAAACACGAATGCCTCGTTTATTAGGTGTTGACATTCCGAACGACAAGTCAGCGGCCATTTCGCTGACTTATTTGTACGGTGTAGGTCACAAGACGGCGTCTGAATTGTGTCGTAATGCTGGTATCAATCCCAAGAAAAAAGCTCGGGATATGGAAGATACCGAGTTGGCTCGATTGGCGGCATTGTTGGAGCGCGACTACACCGTTGAGGGACCGTTGCGACGCCAATTGGCACAGAATATAAATCGTCTCAAGGACGTTAAATGTTACCGCGGGTTGCGGCATCGTCACGGCTTGCCTGTCCGAGGGCAGCGAACCAAGACGAATGCTCGAACGCGGAAGGGGCCGAAGAAAACGGTCGCTGGGAAGAAGGGCGTCAAGGACCTTCGCTAGGCAATGGCTGCTCCAGATTGTTGGAGCGATGGCAGTTGTTTTTACTGAAACACATTACGCGTTTGAACAAGATACGCTGAGTTCCAAAGGGAGCCTATTGTAGTGGCTAAGGGAAAAAAGAGAAAAACACGTCGTAACGTCACTGTTGCTGTCGCTCACATTCGAGCGACTTTCAACAACACGACGGTAACGATCAGTGACACCAAAGGCGACACGCTTTGTTGGGCGAGTGCGGGTACGAGCGGCTTCAAGGGAAGTCGAAAGAGTACTCCATTTGCTGGACAATGTGCTGCTCAACAAGCTGCTGAAAAAGCGGCCAAGTTTGGAGTTCGCGAAGTTGATGTCCGCGTCAAGGGTCCGGGTTCGGGCCGCGAGAGTGCGATCACAGCTTTGCAATCTGCTGGCTTGAATGTCAAAACGATTGAAGACGTAACGCCGATTCCGCACAACGGATGTCGTCCGAGGAAAAAGCGACGCGTGTAGGATTCAAGGTTTATTTGGATTTCGATTTACTCCGAATTTTACTTTCCAGCGGGTAGCAGTTAACGAGTTACTTAAACGAGTGGCTGTTAAACCGTTTCTGTGGTTGCGGTCATTTTTGAGCGAACCGCGATTTCTAGGGAGGCTCCGATGCATATTCGATGGCGTGGACTTGAATTACCAAGTGTAGTTGATTGCGAAAAAAGTACGCTTAGCTCCAACTATGGTAAGTTCATCGCCGAACCGTTTGAACGCGGTTTTGGTGTCACCGTCGGCAACAGCCTGCGACGGGTTTTGTTGTCCAGTTTGGAAGGTAGTGCCGTAACGCAGATTAAGATCCGCGGAGCTCAGCACGAGTTCACGACGGTTCCTGGCGTGGTAGAAGATGTCACTGACATCGTACTCAACGTGAAATCCTTGGTGGTGAAAAACCACACCGATTCCACGAGAGTTATCACGGTTGAGAAGAACGAAGCCGGTCCGATTACTGGAGCGGATGTTCAAACCGACCAAGACGTCGAAGTGATCAACAAAGATCACGTTTTGGCAACGCTCACTGAAGACGTTCCATTCCTGATGGAAATGGTCGTTGAGAATGGTCGCGGCTATGTTCCGGCCACCGAGCACAGTGCTTCGGATCACGAGATTGGTATCATTCCAATCGACGCAGTCTTCAGCCCGGTGACTCGAGTTCGCTTCGATATCGAAGAGACTCGTGTTGGCCAGAAAACAAACTACGACAAGCTGACTCTGGAGATTTGGAGCGATGGTTCCGTCGACCCGCAGATGGCTTTGGTCGAAGCGGCGAAAATCTTCCGCAAGCACCTCAACCCGTTTGTGCAGTACGCCGAATTGGGCGCTCGCGTTCACTCGCCTGCTCGCAGTGGTGTTGGCAGTGCCGACGCAGTTCTAGAACAAAAGTTGAACCTCAGCATGGCTGAGTTGAAGTTGTCGGTTCGAGCAACGAATTGCTTGGAATCGGAGAACATCAACACCGTACGTGATTTGGTTCAGCGCACTGAAGATCAGTTGTTGGAAGTTCGCAATTTTGGCGAAACAACACTGACGGAAGTTCGCGAAAAACTATCCGAACTTGGTTTGCATCTCGGTATGCGTTTGCCCGCCCAGCACGCTGGACGCTAGGCCAACGCCGCATCGAAATGCTACAGTTAGTCATTCAATAGAAGCGTAGAAAAGCCATGCGACATAGAAGAAAAGGTCGAGTTCTCGGTCGAAGCCCTAGCCATCGCAAGGCGATGTTCCGCAATATGGCTAGTTCCCTGTTCCTCACGGAACGGGACGCTGAGTTCGAGGAAAACGCCCCCAAAATAAAAGGTCGGATCAAAACGACTTTGCACAAAGCCAAAGAAGTTCGGGCGCTGGTTGAGAAATGTATCACCATCGCTCGCAAATCTCTCAAGGCCGCGCGGGCCGCAGAAGAGTTGAAGACGAGTGCAGAACGTGGCAGCGACGAATGGAATAGCTGGCGGAACGGTGATGGTTGGCAGGAGTGGAATCAAGCAATTGCTCCCGCTGTCAACGCTCGACGTCGCGCTTACCAGATCCTCCAAGATAAGTTGGCCGTTCAAGTTCTGTTCGACGAAATCGCTCCTCGATTCGAAAATCGCGAAGGCGGATACACTCGTATCCTCAAGCTCGCTACACCTCGACTCGGCGACGCCGGTGCTCAAGCAATCTTGGAACTCGTCGGTGTTCACGATCGTGTTCAACAGAAGAGCGAGAAACCATCGTTCAGCGACGAAGCTGAAGAAACAACAGCACCCGTCGACGAAGCTCCCGTCGACGAAGCTCCAGCTGAAGAAGCTGGCGACGAAGAGTCCAAAGACGAGTAACTCTCAGTCGGAATTCAAAACAACAAGAGGCGTCCCACTTGGGACGCCTTTTTCGTTGGCTTCTAGCTGCTATGGGCAGGCGTCTTTTTGCGCGAGACTTCCGATTATTCTGGAAATACCGAAAAATGCATGTGGATTGTAGGTTATCCGCGCGTAATTTAGTTATGATGAGGGTTATACACGCCTCATGTGTGAGCGCACAGTGAAGTGCACTCCTCGGGTTTACTCACAGGCTGGTGCTATTTAGCCTTGCGTTCGCGTTCTTCGCGGCGGATCTGGTCGATCTCCCAGACGCATTCAGGGTGGGCTTGGAGCCAGATGTCGGGCAACAGGTAGTCGAGTTCATCGCTGGTCACAGGCAGGCTCGCAGTTGCTTGCTGAAAGGCTTCGCCTTCGCGGTGGTAAGGCAACCGAGTGAAAATATTCTTGAGCCACGCGAACGGTTCCACGCCATTGGACTTGGCGTGCTGACTAGTGAGTACATGACAGCAGCATCGCGCCCACCTCGCTCACCGCCAACAAAAAGATAATTCTTGCGACCCAATGCTGGTATTTTAACGAGTCTCTCTGCCGCGTTATTGTCGTATTGGAGATAACCCTCCTCGGTGTAACAACACAGCGCATCCCATTGGTTGATCGCATAGGTAAACGCTTTGCGAATCGGACTCTTGGGGAGGATGCGTTTGTCTTCGCACTCAGTGTCCATCCATTTTTTGAACTCGTCTAAGATTGGAACGGAGTGCTCTTGCCGCGCGGTGGCAATCGCTTCAAAGTCGCGTTGACCTTGAAGGTTCACTGTTGGATACGTTTTCCGCAATTGGGTTTCGATCTGCGACAGTCGCGCAATGTAACCCAGCGCCGTGTTGGCTCGCTTCGCATCATTATCAATGGCTTGATGCCAATACCTGCGCGCATGCACCCAGCAGGCGACTTCCTTCACGTCGTCGCTTGCGTAGATACAGTCGTAACCGGAATATGCATCCGCCTGCAGGTAGCCCGAAAATCCCTCCAAAAATTCCCGAGGACCATCGCGTTCGCGGGTGGTCGTGAAGTCGTACACTGCATAACGGTGTGACCAATCGCCCAAGTAAGGCCAGAACTTCGCTGTGATCGTCTTTCCTGCCCCCGGGCTGAGCATCTTGATCGATGTATCGTCAGTGTGAATCACCTTCGACTGCAATAACAGGTACTTCACCGTGCGCTCACCCCTCATGTTGAGTAGGTCGTCTCTACCTCTCAATACCCACCAGTGTCTTCTCGGCACAACCAATTGAAAATCAAATTTGTACTCATCCCAACTGTGGTACCGCTGCGCGCGTTGCCCATGCTTGGTTAATTGCGCTATGCGCTCAATATCTCCGGAGATCTCCAATGATCTCGTTGTTTCGATCAACGGAAATGCGTTGCCGACAGCGCCGATCTTGAATGCCTCTGTGGGTGCGACGTCCAACGGAAATATTCCGTTGAACGATCAAATAGATGTTCGCGGGTCGTGCGATAGTGACACTTTAACGGTCGACTACACTGGGGTTGCTGCAGGTGCATTTGTTAATCTTATTGATTTTCAGAGCCAAGGCCCGGCCGCTTCTGATTCGTTAGTAGTAACTGGTGGCGCCTTCAATTCCGTAGTTCACAATTTGGTTGGCGCCGACAACGGTAATCTTGACCTCGACGGCGATGCTTCCGCCGAGATCACTTACGGTGGTTTGGAACCAGTCGATATTTCCGATAGTTCGGTCGTCGATCTCGTCCTCAATTTGCCTGCGACTACGGACAGCGTGGAGTTGAGTGAATTGGGCGGTGGTGACCTGGTGCTTGCAAGTGGCGTTCCCGTGACTTTCTCGAGCACGGAATTCGCTGAACCTAGTAATAGTATCACCATCAATGCCGGAGCCGATGCGTTTTCAGCTACAACGGCCTTGGACATCGATGCCGATCTGACGATTAATGCGGACGATGTGAGTTTTAGCTCGACAATTGATGGCGGTAGCAACTTGGTTGTCAACGCCAGCGGCACAACCTCTTTCGGTGGAGTCGTCGGTGGCGGGACTGCCTTGTCTAGTTTGGATGTGAATACCGATGGCCCGTTTGTTTTGAGTGTTGACGTGTCTGCGACTGGCGTTATCGATGTAGATATCACGTCCGGCGGATTTACGCTCGATAACAATGCTCAGGTCAATTCGGCTGGCGATGCAATCATCGTGAACTCGCCCTCCACAGTTACCTTAGTATCCGGATCAGGCCTCTCGGCTGGAACGGATTTGACCATCAACGGCGCTGGAGTGTTCTCGCTAGGCGGTTCTTTGCAGCATGGTGGCACTGGTACCGTTACTGGTGGTGTCGGTTCCGATATCTTTATCATTGACAATAACAACGGAACTACGGGAGACGGTGGAACGGTTGAGAACATTCTCAGCAATATCACAATCGATGGTACGGCAGGTAGCGACTCGTTAATCGTTGATGATAGTGGTGACGCTTCAGGCGATGTCATCACAGTCGACTTGACGAGCATTACCGGGCTGGTTGATAGTGGGTCGGTCGTGAGCTACGCGAGCATTGAGTCAATGACATTTAATCTGGGTACCGGGGACGACGCGATCGATCTCGATGCCTTCGGTGGAGCACCGGTCACGGATGTCACGCGAATTATTGCAAACGGTGGTCTCGGCGACGACACGTTTGATGCCACGACGGGTACTTTTACGCGAGTTTCTTTGAACGGTAGCAGCCCTGTTGTTCCCGCTTCTCCAGGTGACCGCTTAAACATTACTACGATTACGATCGACACTCCAATCGTCTTCCCCGCGACGACGGATGGGGTGTTCGAGAGCTTCGTCGCTGGTAATGCGAATTTACCGATCGACTGGACCAGCATCGAAACTTTTTTCTTCGATGGTCAGGAGTTTCTCGTCGGCGACCTCTATACTCGCGGCACGAACATGGGCGATCGAATGATCTACTCAAGGAGTGGACTCGATGAAGTCTCCGTTCGTATCAACAACGTTTACTACGGGCCATTTGCTGTCACGGGCACGATGGTCGTTTATGGCGAAGGAGGTCGTGATCGAATTACCATTTCCGGAAATCTAAACCAGCCTGCAGAGTTGCACGGAGGCGAAGGGGTCGATTATTTGGCAGGCGGCGTAGCGGACGATACGCTGTTCGGAGACGACGCCAATGACACATTGCTGACTGGCGACGGAAATAATACCGCTTATGGTGGCACGGGTAACGATATCATTTCCGCACGCGGCGGTATGGATACGCTCGTCGGTCAGAACGGCAACGATCGGCTTTACGGAGCTGGCGGAATGGACGTCTTGATTGGCGATGATCTCAACGATGCTCTTGCACTTGGCAATGACCGTTTGGTGGGCGGCAACGGCGACGACCTTTTGGTTGGCGGTCCCGGCAACGATTCGCTCAGTGGCGGTTTTGGAGACGATGTCCTCCTTGGGAATAGCGGTAATGATTTGCTGCGGGGTAACCAAGGCGAGGATTTTCTGGTTGGCGGAACCGGTGACGACGGTGTTCGCGGCGAGGCAAATCGAGACGTATTGTTCGGCGGAGTCGCTTCACTCGAAGATAGCGAAGCAGACTTGATCCAGCTCTTGTTGGATTGGTCGACCACGCGAGATTTCTCGGCCGTTGGTACTTTGACCAGCGATGGCGATGTCGACGGTTTACTTGGCGGCGGAGCGGCAGACAGTGTTTACACTGGTGTCGAAGACAGTATTCAGATCGACGCAAACGACACTCTGTTCTCAGTCTAAAAGTCGAAATGGGCTCGGTGCGGCTATTGGCTGGTCGAGTCCAGGTTTCCTTACTCAATTCAAAAAAAGGCGTCTCAAATGGGACGCCTTTTTTTCGTCCCACCAACTACGAGGTAGCGGATGTCGCCGCCAGACTTCCAGAATGAACTGCCCACCGACGTTACATTGCGGCCCGCCGATCTCTGGCGAGCCCAGCTACATTTGCCTCTTCCGTTGCAGCCAAGGGGCAATTCATCGAGCTTTCGATTGGCAGCGACGACGGCGTCGTCTTGGGAATGAACTTCGAAGTTTTCCGCGACAAGCAATACGTAGGCCGCGCTACGGTTCTTCAATCTACTCCCGACCGGTCCGTCGTCCAAATGCCGAAGGAATTCATGAAACTCGAACCGGAAAAGGGAGGCAAAGTCGTCAATAAGTTCGATTGAGCTGGACCTTACCAGAGATCAGAAGGGTCGCAATACAACGTCGGTTTGCAATTCACACTCCGCAAGTCTGGCCACATCCGCTGCCTCGTAACTGCGGGAATCGTATCGTTCAGAGTCGGCAAATTGATAAAGCAATGCGCTCGTTTTTTGTCTATAATATTCAGCGTGGAATAATTGACGTCGCTCGCGCGTTGTTGAAGCGATCGCAGAGCTCCTCTTGTCAGTGAATATATGTAATTCGCTGGCAACCCGATCGAAGGTCTTCTATTGGGGAAGCTTGCATGACCAAATACCTCGCCGCCGCATGGACGTGTGCCGCGATTCTGATTGCGTCGACCTCATCGCTCGCCGAAGATTCTTCGGCAAATGGTAGCGAGGCAGCTGTCGACTATTCTCAGTGGGTCGCAAAGTTGGAGAGTCCATTCTTTAAGGACCGCCAAGCGGCGAGTCGCGAATTGGCGAGGGGAGGTCGCAAGGCAATTCCTGCCTTGGCAGACGCCGTTCATAATGGCGGCTTGGAGTCGATCACGCGATCACTTTCCATTTTGAGCGAATTTCACTTTGCCGAAGACGAAACACTGGCTCGAGAATCTCGTTCGGCTTTAGATGAGATTCGAGAGACGATTGGATCGCAACGGCGGTCGCGAGTTATTGGAGCCATCGATCGCATTCAGTCGGGTTGGCAAGCCGAAGCGGTGAGCCGATTGCGCTCGATGAAGGCCAGTGTCTCTGAATATAATGATCGCATTACGACGGTCGATATAGATGAGAAGTGGACTGGTGGCGATCACGGTCTGCGATATCTTCGCTATTTGAAGGGAACGAAGACGCTTAACTTTCCGGATTCTTCAATCACCGATGTCGGTTTGGCTTACCTCGCTCCGTTGCAAGACGTACAGATCTTGCGGCTGGGAAGGACGAGTGTAAGAGGGCCGGGACTGGTTCACCTCCAGAAGATGAGCTCTCTTATGTTTTTGTCGCTTAAAGGGTCGAAGTTAGAACCCGGAGCGATGAAACATTTAGCCGGATGTAACAAACTTCAAAGCCTTGGTTTGGACGACACAAACGTGACCAACGAGGACTTAAGTCACATTCACGGCTTGCCTGATCTGCGAAATATTTGGCTGAATCAAACGAAGGTCACCGACGAAGGTTTGGCACACCTGAAAAAACATCAGGGACTTTACAAGATCATCATGACGGGACTCGATATTAAAGGTCCCGGTCTCGCGCATCTTGCCGAGTTGAATAACCTCGAGTATCTCTCTCTGCAGTATGTGAAACTCGAAGACGCTGGAATGCCATACGTCGGGCAACTAACGCAAGTCAAAACGCTGGGTTTGGATGACACTCTTGTTGGCGATGCGGGCATGAAATATCTATCGACTCTAAACACGAACCTCGACACCCTCTGGTTGTCGAATACCAAGGTGACCGATGAATCGCTCGAGCACTTTAAGAAGCTGACTACAGTGCGGCGGATTGTTTTGCGTGGTACCAAGGTTAGCAAAGAGGGCGTGGAGCAGTTGCGGAAAGCGTTGCCGAAGTGCACGGTCGAGCACGATTACGAAGACGAACAGAAGAATCGGTAATCTCAATTCAGCGTCTTCTCATTGCCCTCAATCCCGGCGGGTTTTTTAATAACGGTCGGGCTAGGGCCGCTCTCGATTAAATCGCTCTCGCAAATCGCCGGTAAACCGCCAGAGTTTCTTTTCGTTTAGGTCGACTTCTACAACGAGCACGTCTCCCAGTTTTTTGCCTTCGACGAGTAGCTTTCCTTCGAGATCCCAAACACCTGATTTCATCCAATCTCGTTCGGGTGGCGTGTAGGTGCTGGAGACGAGGTAGACTTGGTTCTCAATCGCGCGAGCTCGAGCCAGCGCGGGATTACCGCCCCAGATGGGCATGGCGATGACTTCGGCGCCATTGTTCGCGATTTTACGAGCGATTTCAGGGAAGTGCACATCCCAGCAGATCATCATCCCAACTTTTCCGAAACGGGTTTCAAAAACAGGGTAGTCGTATCCGGGGGTGACACCGCCTTGGATTTCTTCGCGAGGCAAACAGACTTTGCGGTACTTGCCGACCAGTTCGCCGTCGGGGCCCATCAAGATGGATGTGTTGTAGACCGACTTTCCATCGAGTTCACAGATGCCAGCAACCAGGTAGAGGTCGTGTTGCTTGGCGAGTTTGCCAAAGAACTTGGTGGAGGGTCCGGGGATTGGTTCGGCAACTTGGTCGTACGTTAATTTGTTTCCGACCAGCGTCAGGCATTCTCCCAAGCAGACGAGGTCAGCATTTTGTGTTGCGGCTTTAGCGACGTAGGGAGCGAAAGAGTCTCGATTTTCAGCCGCGCTCTTGAGGCCGGAGGGTCGAAAATGGACGCTTGCCAAACGAACTTTGCGGGGAGCGATGGCGGGTGCGGGCTCGACGTTCAGGTCACTCCACGATACTTCGGAATTTTCCGTCCAACGTAGGTGTAGTTCGATGCGGACTTGCGTCGCGTCGATTGGAGCTAGGTACGTATCGCCGACCAGCTGCCAATCGCCATCGAAGTTCTCTCTGTCTTTGGGAAAGAGGGGGCGAGCGAGATCGCCTTGCTCGCCATCGACGAGTCTCTCTTTGTCGTCTAAGAATGTTGCTTTGATCACTGCGGACCGTCGCGGGGATTTTACGTTCGTGGTTTGTCGCCAAGCGGAAATGCGATAGTGTTTGCCGCCGGTGATTGGGAACGTGCGGACCCACGCGCCTTGCTGTACATGTTCCGTAGAGGTTATCACGTAGGCGGCAGCGCCTTTGCGACCTCGCTTGTCGACGATGTCGAAGGCGGGTGTTGTATCCTTGCGATGGGTAATTGCCGAC